>Ga0302325_10003177_pt1 | contig 39032 bp, 37 predicted proteins | sample Palsa_T0_2_FD_201948 | JGI IMG/M metagenome (GOLD analysis project Ga0302325, IMG submission 201948) | Peat permafrost microbial communities from Stordalen Mire near Abisko, Sweden - Palsa_T0_2 | ecosystem: Environmental > Terrestrial > Soil > Palsa > Peat permafrost | place: Sweden: Abisko...
CGGCATGATGATCGACCATTCGAAATCCGTCAGTTCGTATCGGCGAGCGTGCATCCAAAATCCTCCCAGGATTTTGAATCACATCTCGCTCGCCAAAGGAATCCCCTTTATGAGTTTGTGACCTAGCGGACTTCGGTTACGCTGGGCCGAGCGCCCGAACTTGAGAACAAGACGGTGGGTTGTACGCTGGCCGCAGCGAATTGGGGGCATTCCGTCGGCGGGTAGGCGGTGCTAGGGTCCGTGGTCATTCGGCCGGAGGGGGCCACATGGTATCCGAGCGTATCGAGCGCAAGCTGGCGGCGATCGTGGCGGCTGACGTCGCGGGCTATTCTCGGCTCATGGCGGCCGACGAGGAAGGCACCCTCGCGCGGCTCAAAGCGCATCGCAAGGCGCTGATCGATCCCAAAATCGTCGAGCACAGCGGCCGCATCATCAAGACCACCGGCGACGGCATGCTGATCGAATTTGCCTCGGTCGTGGACGCGGTGCGCTGCGTGGTTGAAATCCAGCGCGGCATGCTGGAGCGGAACGCCGACATTCCCTCAGATAAGCGCATCGATTTCCGGGTTGGGATCAATATCGGCGACGTGATTGTTGATGGCGAAGATATCTATGGCGACGGCGTCAACGTCGCCGCGCGGATGGAGAGCCTGGCCGAACCCGGCGGCATTCTGGTCTCCGGCGTGGTCCGGGACCAGGTGCGCGACAGGCTGAGCTTCAGCTTCGACGATCTCGGCGATCGCAACGTCAAGAATATTCCCCGGCCGGTCCGCGCCTATCGCGTCAATTTGAGCGACGACGGGCGGCCACCGGCTCCTGCCGCGAAAGCGTCAAGAGGGCTCGGCCTTGTCGGGGCGGCGGTCCTGCTGCTGGTCGTCGTAGCCGGCGTCGCGGCCTGGTATTTGTTCATCGCGAACCGACCTGCGGCCGTCGCGACAGGCGCACCAGCGCCCGTAGCCTCAAACGCGAACGCACCGGCCGAGGCGGCGCGTCTATCCATCGTCGTGTTGCCCTTCGCCAACCTATCCGGCGATCCGGCGCAGGATTACCTCGCCGACGCTCTGACCGATGAATTGACCACCGGTCTCGCGCGCCTCCGCGACACCTTCGTCATCGCGCGCAATACGGCCTCCACATACAAGGGTAAGCCGGTCGACGCCAAGGCGATCGGCAAGGACTTGGGCGTGCGCTATGTGCTGGAAGGCTCGATACAACCAAGCGGTGACAAGGTGAGGGTCAACGCCCAGCTCATCGACGCTCAGAGCGGCGCCCACCTGTGGGCCGAACAATTCGACATCCCTCGCGCCGACTTGTTGCAGATGCAGGACGAAATTGTCGCCCATCTGGCGCGCGCGATGGACATTCAACTTCGGTACGTCGAGGCCGCCCGTCTCAAACGGACGCCCGCGTCAAATCCCAACGCTGAGGATTTGGCGCTACAGTGCAACGCGGGCGTACAGAAAGGCGGATATATCGGCAAGGAAGCGGACGAAGGTTACGCTCTGTGCGAACAGGCGCTCGCCGCCGATCCCGACAATGCCCGCGCCCTGTCCTTTTTGTCCGTCAAGTTCTGGCTGACGGCGGCACTCGACCTCAGCGTCGACCGCAAGGCCGACCTCGATCGGGCCGACGAACTCAACTCGAAAGCGCTAGCCCTCGATCCAAATTATGCTGGCGCTCATGCCGAAGAGGGTAACATACTCGCCAGCAAAGGCCGCATCAATGACGCGATCGCGGAAAACGAACGCGCGCTCGCCTTGGACCCAGCGATGGTGGACGGCTATTCGAACCTGGGCCGCGACTACACGTTCCTCGGCCAATTTGAAAAGAGCCTCGAATATCTCGACAAAGCAATTCGGCTCAGTCCGCGCGATCCCAATCCCGGTTATTGGTCTGGCAACAAGGCGGAAGATTATTTCGCGCTGAAACAGTACGATCAAGCGATCGAGTGGGCTCGGCGGTCGATCGCAATCGGCCCGAATACTCCGGAGACGCATGCCGTCCTCATTGCGGCGCTCGCACTTGGCGGTCACGGGGCGGAGGCCCATGAAGCACTTCAGCGTTATCTCGCGCTCCCTCCTGGCGTGCCCAGGACGATTGCGGCATGGCAGGTGTTCAAAGCTTCGAAAACGAACGGGCACAGCGATCCGCGCTATGTAGAAAGTTGGGAGCGGGAGATCGAGGGCCTGCGCAAGGCGGGGATGCCAGAGGAGGCGCCAGTTGAGGCGCCGCGCCTTTCCATCGTCGTGTTGCCATTCGCCAATCTCTCGGGCGATCCCGCGCAGGATTACCTCGCCGACGCGCTGGCCGATGAATTGACCACCGGCCTCTCGCGCATCCGCGACAGCTTCGTCATCGCGCGCAACACTGCATTCACCTACAAGGGCAAGTCGGTTGACGCCAAGGCGATCGGCAAGGATTTGGGCGTGCGCTATGTGCTGGAAGGCTCGGTGCAGCCCAGCGGCACCCAGGTGAGGGTCAATGCCCAGCTCATCGACGCCGACAGCGGCGCGCACATTTGGGCCGATCAATTCGACACCGCCAGAGCCGATTTGTTGCAGATGCAGGACGAGATCGTCACACACCTCGCGCGCGCGATGCAAGTTCTGCTGGCCGAGGCCGCGGCCGCCCGTCTCAAACGCGCGCCCGCGGGGAATCCTGACGCCGAGGATTTGGCTCTCCAGTGCGAGGCGGCCGAATTCAAGGCCGGATATGTCGGCAAGGATGCGGACGCAGGTTTCTCCCTGTGTGAACGGGCGCTCGCCGTCGATCCCAACAACGCCCTCGCCCTCATGATGTTGTCCAACAAGTACTGGTTGCCGGTCGGGCTCGGCCGCAGCGCCGACCCCAAGGCCGACCTCGAGCGCGCCGACCAGATGGTGTCGCAGGCGCTCGCCCTCGATCCAAATTTCGGTGCCGCTCACATGCAGAAGGGCAACATACTCGCGCTGGAGGGGCGTTTCAACGAAGCCATCGCGGAGAACGAACGCGCTATCGCTTTGGACCCGAGCTTCGTAGACGCCGACGCGAACCTGGGTTTTGACTACCTATTCGTCGGGGAATTTCAAAAGAGCCTCGAGTATTTCGACAAGGCGATGACGCTGAGTCCGCACGATCCTAATCCGGGCTTTTGGACTGGCGGAAAAGCGCAGTCCTTCTTCGGGCTGAAGCAGTACGATCAGGCAGTTGAATGGGCGCGCCGGTCGATCGCGATCAATCCGAATATTCCCTTTGCGCAGCAAATCCTGATCGCGGCGTTGGCTTTGACGGGACATGACGCGGACGCCCACGAAGCGTTGCAGCGCTATCTTGCGCTTCCTCCGATAGGACCCAGGACGATAGCGGCTTTTAGAGCGCTCAATGCCCATTACGCCAGTGCGCAAAGCGATCCGCGCATTCTCGAAAGTTACGACCGGCAAATCGAGGGCCTGCGCAAGGCGGGGATGCCTGAAACGTGAATGCTGGGCAATCTGGCCTTTTTGCATAGGCGTATGACGGCTTTCCCCCCATTGCAGACGAATTATCCGGAGGATTCGTCAGTACGATCCGCGATCCCCTCACGTCCGAGAAGTTATCTTGTGCGACACATAGAGAATGGCTCTATTGAGCCAAAATCCGTGCCAGGACCCATTGACCGATATTTGCCATGGCCGGATTGTCGAGCGCGCCTTCGGCGAGATTGACATGATGCACTCAGGAGCACCGCCGCGCCGAACTGTCCGTTCATGCCACGCGGCCCTCCCCGACTTCTAACATGACGAAATAAGAAGGCCGCGCTTACGCGCGGCCCCTGTCATCGGCTCTTACTCTGCTGCCTCCCCCGGCTCGCCATCGTCGGTCGGAATCGCCAGGATGAAGCGGCCGTCCCAATTGATCGGCAACGCGGTAAGCTGGATCGAATAGCCTTCGTCGCCGCTGCGGAACCGCCACGCGGCTCCGATTTTCTGCCATCCGCCGCCCACCTTGGAAAAGGCAGGGAATGCCGGCGTCCTGTCGTCCTTCGCACGCGACTGGCGAGCGCTCGCACGTTCACTGGCACTGGACATGAGCGTCTCCTTTGCTGTGGTCCTGTTACAATATAACAGATTAAAAGAGGGGTTCATTACGTGGGAATTACGGTGACAGGCGCCGATTTCCCTCTTTGATCTTAGGACGCTCCGACCGGCGGTCGGCCCCGCCTCGATCCGACGACCGCCCCTACGCGGCGCCCCGCTTGCGCGGCCGGCCGCCCTTGCGGCCGTTCTCTCGCGCGGCGGCGAGTTTGGCGGGGGTGCGCGCCAGACCGCCGCTCTTGCCGAGCAGGCCGGCCATCCAGCGCGGCGATCCGAAGATTCCCTGCAGCAGCGCCGGCAGATAGAGGTCCGCGTCGAGTTTGGGCCAGTGCAGGCCGAGGCCGGTCGAGGTGATTTCGATGGCCGCCAGATCGGCCGGCTTGGCGTCCGCCAGTCCTTCGGCCAAATGCGGCGGGAAAGCCAGTTCCAGTCCGTTGCTGAGGCTGACCAGGATGCGCCGAGCCCGGCGATCGTAGCTGGCCGCGATCGCGCGCGCGGTCGCGTCCATACGCTCGCGCATATTCTGTTCGGCCTGGCGGATAGCGGCGTCAGAAATTTCCACGGATGGTCGCGGGATCGTGGGCATGGCATGATGTAGCGAAAACCCAAGCGATTGGGTATGCCAAAAACATTCGGGGCGACCGCAACGTTTCATCCTTGCCCGGAAGACCCGGCAGGACCAGGGTGCGCGCACACTGACGGGCGAAGTTGGGGGGCCTGAGATGAAATCGAAGACATCGTGGCTCGCTTTAGGCTGGCTGTTTGGCGTCCCGGCCGGCGCGGCGGCGCAGGATCGCACCGACGAAATCGTCCTTTGCGCCGACCCAAATCCGGATGTCAGCATCAAGGCCTGCACCGCGCTCATCAAGTCGGGCAAGGAAAAACAGCCTTCTCTCGGCGTCCTCTTCGAGTTTCGCGGCAACAGCTATGTCGCAAAGCGCCAATATGATTTAGCCATCAAGGATTTCGACGAGGCGATAAGGATCAACCCTGGCAACGCCGAGGGGATTCATAACAGAAGCATCGCGAAAAGACGGTCGGGCGACATAGCGGGGGCTGACGCGGATCTTGCCCGCGCCAAAACGCTCGACCCGAAATATGGCGGCGAATGAGGGAAGTCTCAGGGCGGCTTCGCCATTCCGTCGGCGCCGCGACCTGTCGCCGTAAGCGCGCCGCCGCCCCCTCGCCAGACCGTAACCCCGCCGCAGGTCCAGCAAGCATCCGGACCGTTTTCAGCAGCCGGTTAGGAGGCTTCCATGCGGTCTGTTCAATCTCGCGTCATTTCTCAGGTCGTTGTGCTCGCTCTGACGCTCAGCGGCGCGCTCGCTCCGGCGATGGCGCGCACGAGCGGAGCGGTCGGCGCGAATGGCGGAGCGGCGAGCCCCGGCGCTTCGGCGCCGGGCGGCGGCTCGGGCGGCCCGACCATCGACGTCTTCGTGCAGCGCGTCCCGCCGGTCGTCCGGCTGAAACAGCAGGCGACCCGCGATGCCGCCGGATGCGTCTATGATTCCACGGGAGAACTCGCCTGGGCGCAAAAGGGACAGTTTTGCCCCAACGTGCAGGAGTGAGCCAGGCCGCCGCGGCGGCGCGACGGCGACGCGCCTGAGCGGCGATCGTCCCGCCGACGGCCGGCCAAACCCTTGAACAAGCCGGTTGGCGCCGACCTGCCGCGCGTGGTAAAATTCGCCTCTGTCTCAAACCGTTGCGCGCATTTCTGGCGTTTGATGGGCTGCACGGAGACGCTCATGAGCTACATTGTCAAAGTCGGTTTCGATGCGGCCGAGCGTCGGTATTTTGTCCTGTACTCCGAGATTCCGGGGCTGAACATCGAGGCGGATACTTTCGAGGCGTTCGTCGAGGCGGTTCAGGACGCCGCGCCCGATCTTGTCGCCGAACCGCTTGAGGGTTCAAGAATACGCTTTGAACGAGAAGTCGTTCTGGCGGCTTGATGGGCTCCAATCTTTATCCGGCGCTGGTCCGATTGCTGGAGGAAGCCGGATGCTCGTTCGTGCGTCAAGGAAAGGGCTCGCACGAGATCTGGTTCAGTCCAATCACAAATCGCAGATTCACTGTCCCCAAAAGCACCGTCATTATCCACACGGCCAATGGCGTCCTCAAAGACGCCGGTCTTCCCAAGGCGTTCTGAGCGACGTTTGCCGTCACGGCGCGCGATCGCCCGCGCGCGACGAGAGGCCCCATGTCGAACCGCCCCGGCGAAGACGATCTCATCGCCCGTTTCTTCGCTCCCATCGCTGCGCCCGAGGGCCTCGGCCTCATCGACGACGCGGCTCTGCTGCTGCCGCCGGCCGGCGCCGGGCTCGTCCTCACCAAGGACGCGCTGGTGGCCGGCGTGCATTTTTTCGCCGACGATCCCCCGAACGCCATCGCCCGCAAGGCGCTGCGCGTCAATCTTTCCGATCTGGCCGCCAAAGGCGCCGAGCCCGTCGGCTTCCTGCTGGCGCTCGCGTTGCCCGGCGACTGGACGGCCGATTGGCTCGAAGGCTTCGCGCGCGGGCTTGGCGAGGATGCGAACACCTATCGCTGTCCGCTGTTTGGCGGCGACACCGTCAAGACGCCGGGGCCGCTGATGGTGTCGATCACCGCCCTCGGCCGGGTCGCGGGCGGGCGCATGGTCCCGCGCACCGGGGTCCGGCCGGGCGACCTTCTCTATGTCAGCGGGACGATCGGCGACGCCGCGCTCGGCCTCCAATTGCGGCTCGGCGCGCCGGCGCTGGGGGAGCTCGACGCGGCGAGCCGGCAGTTCCTGCTGGATCGCTACCTCCTGCCGCGCCCGCGGCTGGCCCTCGCGCCCGCCATGCGACAAATGGCGCATGGCGGCATGGACGTCTCGGACGGATTCGTCGGCGATCTCGCCAAAATGCTGGGGGTCAGCGGCGTTTCGGCGCGCGTCGATCTTGCCAGATTGCCGCTGTCGGCGGCGGCCCAGGCGGCGATCGCGCTCGATCCCGCATTATTTCAGATTGCGGCGACCGGCGGCGACGATTATGAAATCCTCGCCGCGCTGGCGCCCGACGAGGCTGACGCCTTCGAGGCGGCGGCGGCGCAAGCGGGCGTCGCCGTGACTCAGGTCGGTGAGGCGCTGGCGGCCGGCGAGGCGCCGCTGTTCCTGGGGCGCGACGGAGCGCCGGTCGCTTTTGCGCGCGGCGCGTTCAGCCATTTTTAACCGCCGCCTTCAAGGCCAGGAGAAAAGTTTGACCGATTCCGCGCCGATGCTGCAAAGCCGATTCCTCGCCGCTTGCGCGATCGCGCGGGAAGCCGGCCTTCTGGCCAAGCGCCGCTTCCTCGATCGGACCTCCTTCACGATCGGCTTCAAGGGGCCGCAGGATTTCATCACCGAAGTCGACGGCGAAGTGGAGCGGCTCATCCAGTCGCGCCTCATCGCGGTATTCGCCGGCGACGGATTCATCGGCGAGGAGGGCGATGGCCTGGTGGGCTCGCCGGGCGCGCCGGTCTGGGTGGTCGATCCCATCGACGGCACCTCGAATTTCGCGCGCGGCACGCCCCATTGGTGCGTGTCGATCGCCTGCGTCCTCGGCGGCGCGGTCGAAGCCGGCGTCATTTACGATCCGATGCTCGACGAGCTCTTTTGCGCGCGGCGCGGGGCGGGGGCCTGGCTCAACGGCGCGCCGCTGCGGACGGCGGACACGGTCGAGCTTGGCAAGGCGACGATCGAGGTCGGCTGGAATATGCGCAGCGGCCTGGCGGCGTTCGTCGCCTTGCTCGAGCGCATCGCGTCGAGCGGCGCCGGCGTCGTTCGCGCCGGCTCGGGAGCGCTCGGCCTCGCCTATGTCGCCGCGGGACGGCGCGACGGCTATGTCGAGAACCACATCAATTCCTGGGATTGCCTGGCCGGCAATCTCATCGTCGCCGAGGCCGGCGGCTATGTCAGCGATTTCCTGGCGGGCGAGGGCCTGCGAAAAGGCAATCCGCTGATCGCCTGCGCGGCGGGCGTGCGGGCCGCGCTGGTGAAGGCGGCCGATATCAAGGGGCTGAAGCTTTGAGCGAAACGAATGTCATAAGACTGTCGCATGGCGGGGCGAGCGCCGAGATCGCGCTGGCAGGCGCCGAAGCGCTGAGCTGGCGCGTCGACGGGCGCGATCTCCTGTGGCCGGGCGACCCGGCGGTCTGGAGCCAGATCAGTCCGATCCTGTTCCCGGTCGTCGGCTGGACGCGCGACGGGGCGCGGGTCGATGGGCGCCAATATGCGCTGGGGCTGCATGGCTTTGCCGCAGGCCAGACCTTCGCGGTGGAAACGCGCTCCGACCGCGCCGCGCGGCTCACCTTGAGCGACAATGAGGCGACGCGCGCCGTCTATCCCTTCGCCTTTGGCCTGACGATCGACTACCGGCTCGGCGAGAGCGCGCTCGAAATCGCCATCGAGGTCGAAAACAAAGGCGCTTCGCCAATGCCTTACGCCTGCGGGCTGCATCCGGGCTTCCGCTGGCCGTTCGCCGGCGGGCCGCGCGAGGGATGCGAAATCCAGTTCGAAAAGCCCGAGCGGCCGGAGGTTCCGGTCCTGGCGCCGGGCGGGCTGATAGCCTCGCAAACAAGGCCGATCGCCATCGACGGCGCCGTGCTGAAGCTGACGGACGAACTCTTCGCCAAGGACGCCCTATGCTTTATCGATCCGGCGAGCCGGTCGCTGCGCTTTGTCGAGCCGAACGGCGCGGCGATCGAGCTGACGCTCGGCGGCTTCGCGCATGCCGCGCTATGGATGCGGCCCGGCGCGCCGTTCCTGTGCCTGGAGGCCTGGACCGGCTATAGCGACCCCGAAGGCTTTACCGGCGAGCTCAAGGACAAGCCGGGCATGCGCCTGCTCGGCGCCGGCGAGACGGCGCGCCATAGCGCGACCTATTCCTTCATCGAGGCGCCGGCGAGCCGGGGGACAGGCGCATGAATCCCGCTTCGGCCCTTGTGATCGACGGCAGGGCGGTATCCAAGGGCATCATCGCGCGCGTCGGCGAGGAAGCGCGGGCGCTCATCGCAAGGGGCGTGAAGCCGGGCCTCGCAGTGGTGCTGGTCGGGCAGGACCCGGCGAGCGAGGTCTATGTCAGCGCCAAGGGCAGGGCGGCGATCGAATGCGGCTTCCATTCCGCGCAATACGATCTTTCGAGCGATGTTTCTCAAGGCCAACTTCTGGCTTTGGTCGAACGGCTCAACGCCGATCCGGCCATCCACGGCATCCTCGTGCAATTGCCGCTGCCCAAATCCATCCATTCGCCCGACGTGCTGGAGGCGATCGCCCCGCATAAGGACGTCGACGGTTTCCACCCGATCAATGTCGGCCTCGCCTCGATCGGCGAGCGGCGGCGGGCGCTGATTCCCTGCACGCCGGCCGGCGCGATGATCCTCATCGAGCAGGCCTGTGCGGCGCTGGGGCGAAATCTTTCGGGCCAGGAGGCCGTCGTCATCGGGCGCTCCAATATCGTCGGCAAGCCGATCGCCCAATTGCTGCTGGCGCAGAACTGCACGGTGACAACAGCCCATTCGCGCACCCGCGACCTCCCAAGCGTCGCGCGGCGCGCGCAAATCCTGGTCGCCGCCGTCGGCCAGCCCGAAATGGTGCGCGGCGACTGGATCGCCGAGGGCGCCATCGTCATCGACGTCGGCGTCAACCGCGTGCCCGCCGAAGGGCTCGATGCGGCCGGCCGGCCGAAAACCCGCCTCGTCGGCGACGTCGCCTATGGGGAAGCTGCGGCGCGAGCCGGCGCGATCACCCCGGTTCCCGGCGGCGTCGGGCCGATGACCATCGCCATGCTGATGGCCAATACGCTGATCGCCGCCTGCCGCGCCAACGGGATCGCCGAGCCGAAGTTTTGAGCGTCCGTCATCGCGAGGGAGCGAAGCGACGAAGCGATCCAGACGAAGGCCGCATCCCCCGAGTCTGGATTGCTTCTCAAGGCGAACGCGAAGCGTTCGTCCGGGCTTCGCTCCCTCGAAATGACGGGGAAGCGTTCGAGAATGGGCTGTTGCGGGGGCCACGCCGCCGAGACGCCGTCAAGTCGCTGCGCGACTCCTACGCTTCGCTTCGGCGCCTTCGGCGTGACTGCGTCTCGTCGGCGCGGCTTTTTGCCTACATGTCTCTTTGGTGGCCCGAGCGGCCCTTGGCCGCTCCGGTCACCAAAGAGACATGTAGGCCAACGGCCATCGACGAGCGGAGCGGTCAAGGTTCGCGAAGCTCTTGCGAAGCGACCGCCGAAGCCGGCTTGACCTTGACAGCGAGCACGGCGATGGCGGCGCGACGGCTGGCGTGTTCCGTTCGCGCTACCGCGCCTGGTCACGCCGCCTCGCTCTCGCCAACCTCTTCCCCGGCGCCCTCGGCCAGATGCCGCGCGCCCCAGTCGCGGATCGCCGCGATGACGGGGACGAAGCTGCGGCCCTTGCCGGTCAGGCGATATTCCACCTTCGGCGGCACGAGGCCGTAATCCTTGCGGGCGATGAGCCCGCTTGCCGTCAGCGCTTTCAATTCGCGGCTCAGCACGCGCGGCGCGATTTCCTTGGCCGCCTCCGTCCCGCGCAGCAGGCCGCTGCGGATTTCGCCGTAGCGCCGCGGGCCGTCCTGGAGGTCCCAGACGATGCGCAATTTATATTTGCCGCTGATCATCTTCTGGAACGCGGCGACCGGGCAGCCGCAGGCCGGGGTCGATTTCGGGGGCATCCCTGCGCGCTCCTTGGCCATGAACAACCCGACAGTATCATTTTTGTCCATACTTGCCCATTCGCGCCTTGAAGCGCCACATTGCCAAGGGCGCGCCGGATCGGCTGAAGGCAGGCGCGAGGAGAGCCGGACATGAAACATTTCCTCATCCGATATCAGTTCAGACACGGAACGCCCGAGGAATGGCGTCAGCATATCGCCCGCTTCATCGCCGCTTTGGATGGGGATCCCGACCTCAAAGGGAAAATCGCCTATCGCTGCATGAAGGAGCGCGACGGCTCGGGCTATTATCATCTGGCCTCCGCCGCCGACGAGGCGGCCGTCAAGGCGCTGCAGGGCAAGGATTTCTTCAAATCCTACACCCAGGAGACCAATCGCGTCGGCGGCGGCGAGGTGGTGGTCACGCCCATCGAGATCGTCGCCGAGACGGCGTATCGGGCCTAGACCCCGACTTTCTCCGCCCGAATCCGGCCGATCGCGCGACGCTGGGCGCGCGCCGCGCGGCTGCGGCCTGTTGACGCGGCGTGTCGCGGCTCGTTCGGCCGCCGGATCGCCTAAAAGCCGCTTGCGCGCCGGTATATTCGCCCAAATCTTTGAAAATTCCTGCGCCAATCCGGCGCGAGAGCCTCGGCTGGCGATCTTTTCCCGCAAAATATGACAATTTCCGCGCGGCGCGTTGCGGGACTCCTTTGTTTCTGGCAAGACGGCGCCGGAATGTCGGCGAAAGCCGCGGCAATCACTCATCCAGCATGGCGCGCCGAAACGCGCTCAGGGGACGGAACTCAATGATCATCGGGCTTATTATCGTGAGTGGTCTGTTGTCGCTGGTCTATGGCGGGGTGACGGTCAGTCAGTTGATGGCGTCGGACGCCGGCTCCGCCAAGATGCAGGAAATTTCCGGCGCTGTCGCCGAAGGCGCGCAAGCCTATCTCAAGCGTCAATATACGACGATCGCCATCGTCGGAATCGTCGTGTTCGTCGGCCTCGGCCTGCTGCTGTCCTGGGATGTGGCGATCGGCTTCCTCATCGGCGCGGTTCTGTCGGGCGCGGCCGGCTTCATCGGCATGAACGTCTCGGTGCGCGCCAATGTGCGCACGGCGCAGGCGGCGACGAAATCGCTCGGCGCCGGCCTCGATATCGCCTTCAAGGCCGGGGCGATCACCGGTATGCTGGTTGCCGGCCTCGCGCTGCTCGGCGTCGCCGGCTATTTCTGGGTGCTGACCGGGCCGCTCGGCCATGGCCCGTCCGATCGCGTCGTCGTCGATTCGCTGGTCGCGCTCGGCTTCGGCGCCTCGCTGATTTCGATCTTCGCGCGTCTTGGCGGCGGCATTTTCACCAAGGGCGCCGATGTCGGCGCCGATCTCGTCGGCAAGGTCGAGGCCGGCATTCCCGAAGACGATCCGCGCAACCCCGCCACGATCGCCGATAACGTCGGCGACAATGTCGGCGACTGCGCCGGCATGGCCGCCGATCTCTTCGAGACCTATGCCGTCACCGTCGTGGCGACGATGGTGCTGGCCTCGATCTTTTTTGCGGGCACGGCTTCGCTCGTGCCTTCGATGACCTATCCACTGGCGATCTGCGGCGCCTGCATCATCACCTCGATCATCGGCACGTTTTTCGTCAAGCTCGGCGCCGACAATTCGATCATGGGCGCGCTCTACAAGGGCCTCATCGTCACCGGGCTGCTGTCCATCGTCGGCCTGGCCCTCGCCACGCAATATATCGGCTGGGGCGAAATCGGCATCATCGCCGGCAAGTCGATCACCGGCGTGAACCTGTTCGTCTGCGGCATCATCGGCCTCGTCATCACCGGGCTCATCGTCGTCATCACCGAATATTACACCGGCACCGGCAAGCGTCCGGTCGTCTCGATCGCCCAGGCCTCGGTGACCGGCCATGGCACCAACGTGATTCAAGGCCTCGCGGTCTCGCTCGAAGCCACCGCGCTGCCGGCGCTGGTGATCGTCGCGGGCATTATCGCGACCTACCAGCTCGGCGGCCTCTACGGCACGGCGATCGCCGTGACGACGATGCTCGGGCTTGCCGGCATGATCGTCGCGCTCGACGCGTTCGGCCCGGTCACCGACAATGCCGGCGGCATCGCCGAAATGGCCGGCCTGCCCAAGGAAGTGCGCCATTCCACCGACGCGCTCGATGCGGTCGGCAATACCACCAAGGCGATCACCAAAGGCTATGCGATCGGTTCGGCGGGCCTCGGCGCGCTGGTGCTGTTCGCCGCCTACACCAACGACATCAAGCATTTCGTCGACACCGGCGTGCCTTACTTCAAGGATGTCGGCGTGATCGACTTCGCGCTCTCCAACCCTTATGTCGTGGCCGGCCTCATCTTCGGGGGCATGATCCCCTACCTGTTCGGCGGCATTGCGATGACCGCGGTCGGCCGCGCGGCGGGCTCGGTGGTCGAGGAAGTGCGCCGCCAGTTCCGCGATAAGCCGGGCATCATGCAGGGCACGGAGCGGCCCGACTACGCCCGCGCCGTCGATCTCCTGACCAAGGCGGCGATCCGCGAGATGATCATTCCGTCCCTGCTGCCGGTGCTGGCGCCCTTCGTCGTCTATTTCGGCGTGCTGCTGATCTCCGGCTCCAAGGCCTCGGCCTTCGCCGCGCTCGGCGCTTCGCTGCTCGGCGTCATCGTCAACGGCCTGTTCGTCGCCATTTCGATGACCTCGGGCGGCGGCGCCTGGGACAACGCCAAGAAGAGTTTCGAGGACGGCTTCATCGACAAGGACGGCGTCAAGCATCTCAAGGGTTCGGAAGCCCACAAGGCCTCCGTCACAGGCGACACCGTCGGCGATCCCTACAAGGACACCGCCGGCCCCGCTGTGAACCCGGCGATCAAGATCACCAATATTGTCGCGCTGCTGCTGCTGGCGATCCTGGCGCATTGAGGGCCGCGCGCCTGAGGCGGAGTGTGAAGCGACGGCTATCTAAGAGTTCCGTCTCGATTTGCTCGGAACTCACGGCGGATCGATTGTGATCGAAGTATCGGCCTCGCAACCGCTCGCCAATTTGGCGAGGGCCATCGCCATGCTGGGCGCGATTCCCACCTTCAGTTTCTGATAGGCCGCGTCGTTGGCGTAAAGTTGATGAACGATGGATCGGACGTCGTCGCTGTGTTTCACATACCAAACTTCACGATTGCCATTCCCGGCGATCCTAGAGAAATTTTCGCTTTCAGACAGCCCCGCTGCGCGGTTGCGGACGGCGAGCACATAGACAACGGAGTCGTGAAAGCACATTTCTATTTTCGCCGCGCATTCGCTCGACGGTTTCGCCCCGGCGTTGGAGCAGTCGGGAGAGGCAAGAGCGAGCGATGAAACCGTCGCCAATATCATCGCGATAGCAAAGCGCATGGACATACCTTCAGGAAGCGTAATGTCGGCGAGATTCGTATCTGTCCTTCAGCATCCGTCAAGCGCGCGAATGTTTTCGATGAAAGTGGCGGCTCCTCGCGTCGCGGTCGTCACCATCGCGCGGCCACCGCAATAGTCGGAGCGGTTGAAGAAATTGTATCGCACGAGAAAGCGGTCAGGCCCCTGAGGAAGCACGAACTCGAGTTTGAGGCGCTTCCGTAGCGAGCCGTAGAAGCGGGTCAGCGCCTCCGGCGCGAAGGCGCCCTGACGGTTTTCCGGCGCGATCAAGGACGCCGCTTTGTCGCCGCGGCCGGCCGAGAGCGCCTGATAAAACGCGCGCGTGACCGCCGCGCCGGGGCCCGCTTCCGGGCCGGCGTCCGCGACGGCGGCGATGCTCACGACGGTAGCGACCATCGGGCGATGTTCGTGCACCGTCATTGCCCCGTAGGGCGCGCTCAGCTCCACGTGGACCCGCGAGCCATCGAGCTTGCGCATCGCGAGCAATGTCGCGTCGTATCCGCGGACCTCGACTTCGAGGAATGGTGTGGCGGGATCCGAGAAGTCCGTGCCGGTCACGCAGATGGGGGCGTCGAGCTTGAGGATGTAGCCCGGCGCCGAGGCGCGCCCGTCGACGACGTCCGTCATCGAATCGGGAAAAATGCGACCCTCGAGGACGCCGTCCAGGCCGCGCGGCTCGCCCTTGGAAAGATCGTAGCAATTCGCCGCGCGGGCGTGGCCGGACGACACGAGCAGCGCGAGGACCAAAGCCGCTAGAGTTTTCGCGGCTATGCGGCCGAGTCGTTGAAGAGCGCCAACTTTGCTCATTTCAATCTCCGCTTCGTCGTCTATGCGCGCTTGTACCCGATTTTCGCTACATAGCCGTCGGTTCCAACTGCAGGATGTCGGCAAGAAGATGCCTCGAAACTGCTACTTCGGCTATCTGGAAGGCGACATAGCGGCCGTGACCGACGACCTTCGCGCGACCGTCTGCCTTGGTGAGCCATCAGCTTTAGGCGGAATGACGAGGTTGGCGCGGATCTGTCTTCGTCAGGGGTTGTGCAGAAACACCACATATCCCCGAAAGTGGGGATTGAGCGGCAGCGTCGGCGGCGCCTGCCACTCCCCGCCCTGCAGCAGCCCAATGCGAAACGGCACGGTCAGCCGGCTCAATTTGCCGAGATAGACCGCATATCCGGGAATCACGCTCCTCCCCTGATATGTCTGCAGCACCAATTCGTCGACCGTCCCCGCCAGCGCGTCGAGGCCGGCGGGATCGCCATTGGCGCTCCAGTCGAGCAGCCCGGTGACGCCCAGCCGGCAATCTTTCGGCAGCCGCTGGCGCAAATCCTGGAGAAACCGGGCGTATTGATCGAGATGGCGCGTGCGCGCGTCGAAATCGATCTGCAGCCCCAAGACGTCGTTGCCCGCCGCCCGCCATCTCGCGAGTTCGCGCAGCAGCGCCGCATACACTTCAGGCGGCCACGCCAGCGTTTCAACGCGGACCACGAGCCACACCTGCGAGCCCTGCACATGCGGCGTGGCCGGCCGTAGATTGACGAGGCGCACTGGCTCGCCGGCCTTCACCTCTCCTTGCAACAAGTAGAGGCGCCTGGCGGCGGTGAGCGCCGGTTGCGAACGAACGCCGGCCCACAGCCAGAAAGAATCATAATCGCGCGCGTCGACGATCTGCGGCGCCGGCAAAGCCGGCCTTGCGCCCATGGCCAATAGCAGGGCGGCGCAGGCCAGCAACCGCGCCGCGCCTACCACCAGTAAGTCAGTTCTTTGGCCCAACGCGACGAAGGATAGTCCCGCTTCAGGCGCGAGAACCAGGCCTTGCGCTGCGCCAACGGCGCCGTTGGGCCGCCGCATTGATTGACGCCGACCGGCGCGTAGCAATTGACGGCGCGATACAAGGCGAAGGCCCGGTCCGCGGCAGGCGCGCCCGCGTCGGCGATGATCGCCTGGTAGGTTTCGGCGCGCGCGTAGGGCTTGCCTTCGAACAGCGAAGGCGTCCCGCCCAATTGGTCCTTGGGCGGTTGAATGTCGACCGTCTCTTCATCAAAGCCTTTTTCGCGCACGAATTCGGCAAGGCAAAGGCGCGCGCGCGTGGACTGGGGATCGCGCGCGAGCTGAGCTGCGGTCTTGCGCACCGGCGGGCAATCGAAGTCCTCAAGCCTCTCGGTCCCGGTGAACGCTCCAAGCGGCGGATGCGCGTCTTGGCCAGGACCGCCATCGCCCTCTGCAGGCGCCTCAGGGGGAGCCCCGGCGACGTCGGCGAGGAAGTCGGCGTAGCGACCGCGCGTCAGCTCCTTGAAGAGGAGGGCGAACAACGCGACCTCCCGTTCGTGTGCGGGCGCCGCGGGATCATGCGCCTGTTGGCGCAGCAGCGCCGCGTCAGCCACATTGTCGAGGAGGATCTCGCGGATCGCCGGGCTCTCCACCAACGAACCGGCCGCGAAGACGTCCTTCAGCCTGCCATGACTTTCGTCGTGCATCGCCAGGCCAAGTTCGATTGCGGCGCGTTCCAGCGGACGCGTCGCGCCGGGATAGAACTCGGTCCAGAAACCGCGCGCATTACGGTCGCCCACCGCCTCCAGCGCCATGCCCCGCAGCAATTGCCGGCTGAACCACAGATAGTCGCCGTCGCGCTTGCCCGTAGCGTCGGGAAGCAGTTGCAGCACGGTGGCGTTCGCGTGATCGATGTAGAAGGCGTGAACCGCGAGCAGGTAGTCAAAGAGCGGCGATGCGGCGCTAAAGGCCGGGCGCTGCGCCTCCAGCTCGTCGAGTCCAATGGGCGCGCCGCGATCGTGATCGGATTGACGCATCCGCTTGAGGTCGACGACGGCGAGCAAGGTCGGATCGCTGGTCATCTGCGGCGTCAGTTGCGCCAGCAGCTTGTTGTCGATCTCTTCGGCCAGCGCCGCGTCGCCGAGGCCGGGCGCCGCCGGCGGCGTCGCGACAAGCGCGGCGTATTGGGCGGCGAGTTTGTCGGTTCTCCCGGCCAGCCAGTCGACGCGGCGCAGAAGGCCGCGTGCGGAGGCTGCGTATTGTCCGCCCGGATGGTCGCGCAGATAGGCCTCGAGGCTTGCTTCGGCGCGGCTTGCGACCTGCTGATCGACATCGGCGCTGCCCTTGAACAATCCGTATTCGTCGAAGGCGCCGGCCTGCAAGCGGTTCACCTCCACGCGGGCGACCATGTAGGCGGCGGCATCGGCGAGCCAGGGCTGCGCATTGCCCTGGAGCGCGGCGAAAGCGGCGGCGGCCTCGTCGAACCGCCCGTCGTAAAAAGCCGCCGCGCCGCGCAGATAGGCGGCGAACGCCTGCCCAGGCGCCGAATGGAGATGCTGAACGGCGTCGTCGACCGGCGCGCTCTTATCCGCGCAAGTCGGCGAGAGCGCCTTCCGCGCGGCGAGCAGGGTCGCGCGCTCGTCCGGCGGCAGCGCGGGCGTGGCGTCGAGCGCCGCCGCAAATCCGGTAGCGCCGCTCTCGTTGCTGCGGCAGCGCGAGCCTTCGCCATCGGCATAATCAGCCGTGTCGTTGGCCGCGGCGGGAAAGAAGCGGTCGCGAAAATCAGGCCAGTCGATAAGTATGGACTGGGCGGCGGGCGGCGCCTGTTCGGGCGGCGTTCCGTGCCTGTCGAACAGCAGCAGCAAGAGGTTGACGCGCGTGTCGTTGCCGGGCCCCAGCGCCGGCATGTTGGCGCAACCCGTCCTCGCGGGATTGACCAGCTTCCACTCTACGGTGCAGCTGAAATCGCCGCTCGCGCGCGCCGGAGTCATGAGCAGCGCCGCCAGCAGCCCGCAAACCAACAGCACGAAACATTTGTCCATCACGCTTCCCCTGCCGCAGATCATCGTCCAGCCATGAAGGCACAGTTGGCTTGGGAAGCTTTGACTACAATTGAGGTGGCGTCGGCAAGCCCGATTGAACCTCCGGTTTTGGGGAGCGGCGCCGAGCGCGCGGAACGGCCGGCATGGGCGCAAACCGGTCGCCGAATGGCTAGGTCTTCTGCGTCCGCGCGTCCGCCCGCCGCCGACATTCAAACAGAGGCGCCATCCACCACGGTCAGCGCCTTCGCCGCCGGCTCCAGGTCGATGTGCTCGCGGATTTCGTCGATCGCCTTGCGCGCGGCTTCCTTGCTCGGCGCGATCCGTTCGTCGGCGCGGTGGAATTCGAACAGGCCGATCTTGCTCATGCGCGCGGTGATCAGCACGTCGGGCGGATCGCCGGCCAGGCGCGGGCGGATGATGCGGTCCTGCGTGATGTTGAAGGCCTCGGCCTTCGCCGCGCGTGGCGCTTCCTTGCTCGGCGTCATCGTCAACGGCCTGTTCGTCGCCATTTCGATGACCTCGGGCGGCGGCGCATGGGACAACGCCAAGAAGAGCTTCGAGGATGGCTTCATCGACAAGGCCGGCGTCAGGCGCCTCAACGGCTCGGTAGCCCGCCGTCGGCGATCCCTACAAGGACACCGGCGGCCCCGCCGTGAACCCGGCGATCGAGATCACCAATATCGTCGCGCCGCTGCTGCTGGCGATTTTGGCGCATTGAGAACGGTGGCTCACGCGGAGGCGCAGGAGCTCCGTTTCGATTGGATCGGGACGGAGTTCTTTTGTGGGAGCGCTCATCGAGGAGGGGACGTCGGCCAGCGCTACGCGGCGCCGATTGGATCCTGTTCGAGCGCCATAGACCGTAATAAGCCGCCTGAGACGTCGCCGCGAAGGCGCGGCGCCTGGCGAGGAAAACGGGGGACCCCTTGAGGTCACACGCCTACGCGACGGCGGCTGCATTGGCCGCGCTCCTTTGTTCGGCGCACGGAACGCGCGCCGAGACGGCTTGGGACGCGTGCCTCAAAACGCCGACCCGCGTTTGCGTGCTGGCCGAAGCGCTGCGGATAGAGCCCGGCGTCGGCGAACCGGCCGGGCGAGCCACCCTTCTGGCTCAGATCGCCACCGCGCAGGCGCAAGGCGGGCAGGCGAAGGAGGCCTCGCAGACGCTGCAACGAGCGGCTGAGGAAGGCAAGGGGCTTGCCGGCGAGGATCGCAACAGGTTTGTCCCGGAATATGCGACCGGTCTCGCCAATGTCGGCCGCTACGCCGACGCGGAGGGCGCCGTGACGACGCTCGCCGACGGATACCACGCGACGTTCGTTCGCGCCGGTTTTGCCGAAATCCAGCAGCGGGCCGGCCTCGGCGCCGATGCGGCCAAAACGCTCGCCAGGGCTGCCGACATCGCGGCGAGCCTCGGCGACCGGGAGGCCGCTTTATCCCTCATGATTGTCGCCAAGGCGCAAGCGCGCGCCGGCTTGGACGCCGATTCCGCCCGCACATTCGAGCGCGCGCTCGTCGCCGCCCGGCAGGTTTCTTCCGAGGGCGGCATGATTTCGCGGGTCGCCGCGGCGCTCGCCGAAGCCGGGCGGATCGATGATTCCGTCGCCCTCGAAAAGACCGACCCGAACCGCCCCAAGGTCTTTCCGCTCCAGACGATCGCTCAGGCCGAGATCAAGGCGGGGAAGTTCGAGGAGGCGCGGCGCCTCGCCGAGACTATCGATTACGTCGATGTGCGCGGCCCGCTTCTGGCGGAGATCGCGATTGCCCAGAGCAAAGCAGGCGGCAAGCTGCGCGCGCAAGGCATCCTGAACGAGGTCGAAGGCCTGGCCGAGACCGCCGAGTTCGATCGAGCCGAGATTCTTGCCGCCGCCGCCGTCGGGCGGGCCGAGACCGGCGATTCCGAGGCCTCGAAGAAGGACTTTGAAAAGGCGCGTGAACTCGCCGATGCCGTTGATGACGACAAGCTGCGCCAACACGCCCTGGCGGTAACTGGGCTGGCTCTCTGGCGGGCCGGCCGGGAAAGCGATGCTTTGAAAATCCTGACGCCGGGGCCCGACAGCGTGGATAGGACTTACCTCATCGGAATCTTCGCCAAGGAGGCGGCCGACGCCGGCCGGTTCGCGACCGCGCTGCAAGCCGTCGATCTTCTCGGCGATCCCGAAGGCCGCGCCTATAACCTCGCGATAACGGCGCCCAGACTGCCAAACTGACCGGATGGGGCGCCGAAGCGCCGAGGTTTCGGCCGCCCTTCGTTGGCGTTCAACCCGAGGCGTTCTCCACCACGGCCAGCGCCTTCGCCGGCGGCTCCAGGTCGATATGCTCGCGGATCTCGTCGATCGCTTTCCGCGCGGCTTCCTTGCCGAGCGCGATCAGCTCGTCGGCGCGGTGGAATTCGAACAGGCCGATCTTGCTCATGCGCGCGGTGATCAGCACGTCGGGCGGATCGCCGGCCAGGCGCGAGCGCATGATGCGGTCCTGCGTGATGTTGAAGGCGTCGGCCATCACCGAGGCGATGCCGGGCGCGCCGCTCGCGCCGCTGGCGAACTGACGCCGCAGCAGGCCGGCGCCGCGGCTGAGGATGCCGCCTGTCCTCGCGCCGCTCGCGGCGACCTCGGTTTGCGCTTCCTCGATGAAATGCTGGAGATCCTGGATCGCCGTGCCGCGCGTGAGAACGTCGGCCGACAGATTGATCGCGATGACCTTCTCGGCGCCCAGCGCCCTGGCGACATTGACCGGCACGGGATTGACCAAAGCGCCGTCCATCAGCCAGCGCCCGCCCCAGCGAACCGGCTCGAATATGCCGGGCAGCGCATAGGAGGCGCACATCGCGTCGATCAGCGGCCCGTTCTTCAGCCAGATCTCGTGGCCGGTGCCAACTTCGGTGGCGACCGAGGCGAAGCGGATCGGCAGGTCCTCGATGTCGATGCCGCCGAGCGATTCGGTGAGCCGCGTGCGCAGCCGGTTGCCGCCGATCAGGCCGCCGCCGCTGAACGAAACGTCCATCAGGCCGAAAACCCGGCGCTTGGTCAGCGAGCGGGTGAAGGCCTCCAGTTGTGGCAGCCGGCCGGCCGCAAAGCACCCCCCGACCACCGCGCCGGCCGAAGCGCCGACCACGATATCGGGCGAAACGCCCATCGCGATGAGTTCCTGGATCGCCCCGATATGCGCCCAGCCGCGCGCCGCGCCGGCGCCCAGCACGATCCCCACCTTCTGCCGGCGACGCTTGGCGCCGCCGCCCTGGGGGTCCTCATTCGCCTTGCGCGTGGGGTAGCCAAACATTGCAACGCCCGACAGTGCCCGCCGGTCCCTGACGCTGAGGCAGCGGGAACCTCCAGCAAATTGAACTTAGGTTATGGCCAGCCCATTAACAATAAGACCGGAGCCGAAACAGGGTTAACCAGTCTCACCGACATAATTCCGATCGGCTGAAAAGGTTCAAATCGTCGTGACGAGCCGCACGCCGCCGTCCGCCGCCTCGACCCGCCGGTAAAAGCACGAGGGCCGGCCGGTATGGCAGGCGCCGCCGTCGCCCCCGACCTGGACCCTGGCCAGCAGAGCGTCCTGGTCGCAATCGACGCGCAGTTCGACGAGGGTCTGGACCTGTCCGGAAGTGTCGCCCTTGCGCCATAGGGCGCCGCGCGAGCGCGACCAGTAATGCATGATCCCGCTCGCCAGGGTCTTGTCCAGCGCCTCGCGGTTCATATGGGCGAGCATCAGCACCGCGCCCGAGCGGTCGTCGACCGTCACGCAGACGATGAGCCCGTCCGGCGAAAAGCGCGGGGTGAACGCGGCGCCCTCCTCGAGGGCCTGCTTGTCGAAAGAAGCCTCGTTCGCGCTCATGGCCGGCTACTTGGCTGCGCGCATCAGCGTGAGGAAGCGCACCTGCTCGCTGGAATCCTGGCGAAAGATCCCGGAAAACTGCGTCGTCACCGTCGAGACGCCGTGTTTCTTCACGCCGCGCATCGACATGCACATATGCTCGGCCTCCAGCATTACGGCGACGCCGCGCGTATGCAGCGCCGCATCGACTGCATGGACGATCTGCGACGACATCGCTTCTTGCGTTTGCAGGCGACGCGCGAAAGTGTCGACGATGCGCGCCAGCTTGGAAAGGCCGACGACGCCGCGATTGGGGTAATAGCCGATATGCGCCTTGCCGAAGAACGGCACCATATGGTGCTCGCAATGCGAGAAGAACGGAATGTCGCGCACCACGACGATGTCGGCATAGCCGTCGACCTGCGAGAAGACCTTCGACAAGGCGATGCCGGGGTCCTCGCCATAGCCGCTGAACAATTCCTCATAGGCTTTGACGACGCGCCTCGGGGTGTCGACGAGGCCCTCGCGCGCCGGATTGTCGCCCGCCCAGGCGATCAGCGTGCGCACGGCCGCCTCGGCCTCCTCGCGGCTCGGCTTGGGGCGGACGGCGGCGAGACCGAGGGATTGGGGCTTCACAAAATCGTTCATAAACCGCCTCTTAGCAGCCCGGCGATTTTGAGGCTATGCCCCCGAATGCGCCCTCTTCATTGCCGCTCCGCCTTCCTATATAGGTTGCCGGCGCCCGCGCGCCACAAGGCCCGAAGGCTACGCCGCTTATGCTCAACGACATTTACAACCGCCGAATCCTGGAATTGGCCGCCGACATCCCCCGGCTCGGCCGGCTGGCGGCGCCCGACGCCAGCGCGAAAGCCCATTCGCGGCTGTGCGGCTCGACGGTGGTGGTCGACCTTTGCCTGACGGATGGGCGGGTCAGCGATTTCGCCCATGACGTCAAGGCTTGCGCGCTGGGCCAGGCCTCCTCCTCGCTGATGGCGCGCCATGTGATCGGCGCGACGCCCGCCGAACTCGTCGGGCTGCGCGAGACGATGCATCGCATGCTGAAGGAAAACGGCGCCGCCCCGTCGGGCAAATGGGCCGATTTCGCCGCGCTGGAGCCGGTGCGCGACTATAAGCCGCGCCACGCCTCGACACTGCTGACTTTCGATGCGGTGGCCGACGCGCTCGCCCAGATCGCGGCCGAGGGATCGGCCTTCGCGCCGGCGCAATGAAGGCGCTGAGCGAGGCGCCGCGCCGCGCGGCGCATGGCGCGATCCGCTTCTACCAGCTCACCCTCTCCTCGCTGTCCGGGCGCCAGTGCCGTTATCTGCCGACCTGCTCCAACTACGCCGACGAGGCGATCGCCCGTCACGGCCTGTGGGCGGGCGGCTGGATGGGACTGGCGCGCGTCTGCCGCTGCCATCCCTATGGCGGCTCCGGCTACGACCCGCCGCCCGCCTCGCCGCCGGCAGGGGCGTCCTGGCTGCGGCCTTGGCGCTACGGGAAATGGCGGGTCGGGGCGGAGTGAGGGGATTTCTCAGTCAGAGCTTCTCGGCCCCGTCGACTCCTGCTATATCATAAAATGATACTTCATGATGGAGGCGCCGCATGCCGTCGAGCTATACGCTGGGCGAACATTTCGAACGGCTGATGAAGGCGCTGGTCTCCAGCGGGCGCTATGCTTCGGCGAGCGAAGTCGTGCGCGATGGTCTGCGGCTGCTGGAAGAGCGCGAGAAATTGCGTGAAGCCAAGCTCTCCGCCTTGCGCGCCGACATTCGCGAAGGGCTGGAGAGCGGCTCGTGCGGACCGCTCGACATGGCCGAAATCAAAGCGAGCGCACGCCAGCAGCGGCTGGGCGCCAGGGCGGCGGCGCGTGGCGGGTGAGATCGTTCTCACCCAGCAAGCGCGGCTCGATCTGATCGAGATATGGCGGTTCATCGCGGACGACAGCGGGGCGGCCGCCGATCGACTTCTGGACCGGATCGACAATGTGCTCGCGATGTTGCGCGACAATCCGATGGCGGGGCGCAAACGCTCTGAACTTGCTCCAGAGATCCGCAGTTTTCCGGTTGGAAAATATGTGCTGTTCTATCGTGTCATCACGTCTGGGATCGAGCTGGTGCGGGTGCGCAGCGGCTATCTCGACATCCAGCCCGAGGACATGGATTGACCGCCTCCCCCCATTGCCCTGACCTCGCCTCGCCGCTATATCGCCCCCGCGTGCTTACGCCGATTGGTATCGGCGAGTGAGCCAGGAGGGTGAATTGATCGAGATTACTTTCAAGGACGGCGCCAGGCGCGCCTTCGAGCCGGGCCTGTCCGGTCTCGAAATCGCCAAATCCATTTCGCCATCCCTAGCCAAGCGCTCCGTCGCGATGATGCTCGACGGGACGCTCAGCGATCTCTCCGATCCCATCGACAAGGACGCTTCGGTCGAGTTCCTCACGCGCGAGGATCCGCGCACCCTGGAGCTCATCCGACACGACGCCGCCCATGTGCTGGCCGAGGCGGTGCAGTCGCTGTGGCCCGATACGCAGGTGACGATCGGCCCGGTGATCGACAACGGATTCTACTACGACTTCTTCCGCGCGACGCCCTTCACGCCCGAGGACTTTCCGGCGATCGAAAAGCGCATGCGCGAGATCATCGCGCGCGACCGGCCGTTCGCCAAGCAGGTCTGGAGCCGCGAGGAGGCCAAGAGCTTCTTCGAGAAGAAGGGCGAGGCGTTCAAGATCGAGCTGATCGACGCGATCCCGCCCGACCAGCCGCTGAAAGTCTATTCGCAGGGCGATTGGCTGGATCTCTGCCGCGGCCCGCATATGACTTCGACGGGCAAGATCGGCGAGGCCTTCAAGCTGATGAAAGTGGCCGGCGCCTATTGGCGCGGCGATTCCACCAAGCCGATGCTGTCGCGCCTCTATGCGACCGCCTTCGCCAAAAGCGCGGACCTCGAGGCCCATCTCAAGCAGATCGAGGAGGCCGAGCGGCGCGACCATCGCAAGCTCGCGCGGGAGATGGATCTTTTCCATTTCCAGGAGGAGGGGCCGGGCACGGTGTTCTGGCACCCGAAGGGCTGGACTCTGTTCCAGACGCTGATCGGCTATATGCGCCGGCGCCAGGAAGAGGCCGGCTTCATCGAGGTCAACACGCCCCAGGTGCTCGATCGCGCCTTGTGGGAGACGTCGGGCCATTGGGAGAATTTCCGCGAGAACATGTTCATCACGACGACCTCGGACGAACGCGTTTTCGCGCTGAAGCCGATGAACTGCCCGGGCCATGTGCAGATTTTCAAGAACGGTCTCAAAAGCTATCGCGACCTGCCGATGAAAATCGCCGAATTCGGCATCGTGCATCGCTACGAGCCGTCCGGCGCGCTGCATGGCGTGATGCGGGTGCGCGCCTTCACGCAGGACGATGCGCATATTTTCTGCACCGACGACCAGGTCATGGAAGAATCGATGAAGGTCAACGACCTCATCTTGTCGATCTACCGCGACTTCGGCTTTGACGATGTCGTCGTCAAACTGTCGACGCGGCCCGAAAAGCGCGTCGGCTCGGACGAAAGCTGGGACAAGGCCGAGGCGGCGCTCGGCGCCGTGCTGCAGCGCATCGCCGCCTCCGGCCTGACGACGTCGATCAATCCGGGCGAGGGCGCCTTCTATGGCCCGAAACTCGAATATGTGTTGACCGACGCGATCGGCCGCGACTGGCAATGCGGCACACTGCAGGTGGATTTCAGCATGCCCGGCCGCTTCGGCGCCTTCTATATCGGCGCCGATTCGGAAAAGAAGACGCCGGTCATGCTGCATCGGGCGATCTTCGGCTCGCTGGAGCGATTTACCGGCATTCTTCTCGAACATTACGCCGGCCATCTGCCGCTCTGGCTCTCGCCGCTGCAGGTCGTCGTCTGCACGATCACGCAGGACGCCGACGATTATGCGCTGACGCTGATCGCCGAGGCGCGCCAGCGCGGGCTGCGCGTCGAGGGCGATCTGCGCAACGAGAAAATCCCCTATAAGGTGCGCGAACATTCGCTGGCCAAGGTCCCCGTGCTCATGGTGGTCGGGCGCAAGGAGGCGGCGGACGGCAGCGTGTCGATCCGCCGGCTAGGCTCGCAGGATCAGCGCATGGCCGGGATGGCGCAGGCGCTCGAGGAACTGGCGAACGAGGCGCGGGCGCCGGACAAGCGGGGTTAAGTCGGCGCGGCCTGCGGGCGCGCGAGGCGACAAGGGGGATTGGCTTTGCTGCGCGGGCTCGCAAGCTTCCGGCCGGATAATTTCACGCTGGCGATCGTCGCCACCGTGCTGGCCGCCAGTCTTTTCCCGGCGGTCGGGCAGGCGGGCGAGGTCCTGCATGTCGCGACGATTCTGGCCATCGCGCTGCTGTTCTTCCTGCATGGCGCGCGGCTGTCGCGCGAGGCGGCGTTGGCCGGCGCGCTGCATTGGCGCCTGCACCTGACGGTGCTCTGCGCGACTTTCGTATTGTTTCCCCTGCTCGGCCTCGGCTTGCGCTATTCGCTGTCGTCCGTGCTGCCCGAATCGCTGCTGGTCGGGCTATTGTATCTCTGCCTGCTGCCCTCGACGGTGCAATCCTCGATCGCCTTCACCTCGATCGCCCATGGCAATGTCGCGGCCGCCGTCTGCAGCGCTTCGCTGTCCAATTTCGTCGGCATCTTTCTGACGCCCGCGCTGGTCGCGCTGCTGATGAACCTCAAAGGCGGCGTCTCGCTCGAGGCGGTCGGCGCGATCATCCTGCAATTGCTGGCGCCGTTCCTCGCCGGGCACTTCCTGCGCCCGCGCATCGGCCGCTTTGTCGAGCGCCATCGCGCCGCGCTCGGCTTTGTCGATCGTGGGTCGATCCTGCTCGTCGTCTATCTCGCCTTCTCCGAGGCGGTCGCCAACGGCCTGTGGCGGGTGCTGGGCCTCGGCGACCTCGTCAAGCTGTTCATTGTCTGCGCCGTGCTGCTGGCCGTCGTGCTGATCGCCACCGTCGTCGCCGCCCGGCGGCTCGGCTTTGCGCGCGCCGACGAAATCGTCATCGTCTTTTGCGGCTCCAAGAAGAGCCTGGCCAGCGGCGTTCCGATGGCCGGCGTGCTGTTTCCCCTCGCGCAGGTCGGCATGGTCGTGCTGCCGCTGATGCTGTTCCACCAGATCCAGCTGATGGTCTGCGCCGCGCTCGCGCGGCGCTACGCGAATGCGAGAGACGCCGCGGCGCAGGCGGCGCCCGAAGGGCAGGGGGAGACGGCGCGCGTCGGGTGAGGGGGGCGAGATTTCGCCTCGCCGATGCGGCGCTCACAACGCGGCGCGGATCCGCGCCACGCATTCTTAAAAAGCGCGGCGCGCTCAGAAATTATAAGCGACGCCGCCCTTGAGCGCGCCGGCGTTGAAGCCCGAGGCGAATTGATAGTCGCCCTTGACGAAGCCCGACCAGCCGCTCGTCTGGCTGAACACGTTGAGGCCGAGGCCAAGCTCCCCGTAATTCGTCACCTGCTTGTCGGTCAAGGTCAGCAGGGGCGCGCCGGCGCCGCTGTCGATCGTCGCCGAGGCGCCGCCGGACAGGCGCGCCCAATAGCTCGCCGTGGCCGAGCCCTCGATCCGGAATTCCGCGTTTTCGACGAGCGTCGCGCCGCCGCGCAGGCCGAGCCGGCCGCGCAAAATGTCGTTGTCGCCAAAGCCGACCTGCGACCCGGCGAGCGTCAGGCCGCCGACGCGCGAAGAGACATAGGCCAGCGTCGCCAGCGGCTCGGCGAAGGTCGTCCGGCTGAAGGCGAAGCGATAGCCGGCGTCGACCACCGCGCCATAATTCGTCACATCGGCCTTTGGCTGGCTCGCTCCGAAGCCGCCGGCCGACGGATCGGAGAAGTTGAGGCTCAGGAAATCGGCCTTCAGCAGCGTATCGACGAAGAAGTTCTGGTTCAGATAGGTCGCCGAAACCCCAGCCGATCCGCCTTGGTAGGTCGCCGCCGTCGACGATCCCTTGAAGGACTGGGTCGAATTGATATAGCCGCCCGAGACGCCAATCACCAGCGTATCGCCGCGGCGCAATAGGCCTTCCTCAGCGCCGTCGACGCCGCCGAACAGCGCGCCAATATTCTGGCTGTAGCCGGTCTGGTAGGCGTAGGTCTTGCCCAGCAGCGAATAGGTCTGCGTTTCGTTGCGGTTCGCCCAATCGCCCATGGCGTGCGCCCAGACGGCTTGCGTCGCCGCTTGGGGGGCGGTCGCCGGCGTCCCGGGGATCAGGAGGTCGCGCAAATCGGCCTGGCGATCGAGCCAGGCGCCCGCGGTGTCCAGCCAGATCGATTGGGCCGCTGTGGGCAAGGTCGCGAGCCGGTAGGCGTCCGCGGCGGGAACGCCGACCAGCAGCAGCGCCGGATCGGCTTTATAAGCCAGTTCATATTGGAACAGGCCTTGCTGAAGGGAACCGCCCGCCAGGGTGAAGGCCGACGCATTGAACGGGTTCGTCGAAACCAGGATCGGGATGCCGGCCGGATTATAGGCGACGGGCGCATTCGGCGTGAGGTTGGTGATGACGATTTGGCTCGCGCCCGTAATGCTGCCCACCACCAGTTTGTCGGCTATCCCCGTTGCGAAATTGACGCCAAAATCGAGCTGGCTCCCCGCCGCGCCGTGATAGGCGCCCAAGGTCAGGACGTTGTTGCCCGCCCCATTCTGAAGGTTCAGGACGCCGCTGTTGTTGTATGTCGCGCTGGCGAGCGAGGTCGCGCCTCCCGCCGCGTCGACCGTCCCCGCCGCCGCGACATTGATGGTCGCGCTGGTGAAACTGGAGCCGGCGTCGAGCTCCAGAACGCCGCCGTCGACATTGGTCGTCGACGTGACGAGCGAGCCGTGGTTGGCGACGTCCAACAGGCCGCCGGTCACCGTCGTCGCGCCTTTGGAATTGAGGCTGCCCGTCAGGATCAGCGCGCCGGCCTCAACCGTCGTGCCGCCGGAATAGGTGTTCGCGCCAGCGAAAACCTCCATTCCCGCGCCGCTCTTCACGACCGCCCCGGCGCCGCTGATCGCGCCGCCGAAGCTGGCGCCGGTCGTCGCCGCCGTGTCGATCGTCAGCGTATTGGCGCCGAGCGTCACGAAGGTCGAATTGTCGGCTTCGCTGCTCAACGCCTGGATCGTATTGTTCGCGCCGAGCGCCAGCGTTGCGACGGAACCGCCGCCGATGCGGCCAAGATCGACCCCGCTGCTGGTCGCCAGCGTATCGATCGCGGCCAAGGTCAACGTGCCCGCTTCGATCGTCGTCGCGCCGCTGAAGGTCTGCGCCTTGGTCAGCGTCACATTGCCGCCGTCGGCGCCGGTGCTGTCGTCCTTGTCGAGCGAACCGGCCAGCACCGGGCCCGTCCCCATTTCGGCGCCGTCGCTGATGACGCCATTATAGGTTCCGGTCGCCGTCTGGTCGAAAACGACCAGGCCGCCGGCGTTGACGATGTTGGGATTGATCGCCGGCAGATTGGCGGTGGAGATGTCGAGGGTCGAGCCGGTTTCGACGATCGTGCCGCCGGAATAAGTGTTGCTCGTGCCGGTGATTTGCAGCGTGCCGCCGATCAAATGCAGGGCGCCGGCGCCCGACACCGTATTGGCGAAGACGCCGCCGCCGTTCTGCGCAAATTGCAGCTGGCTCGCGCCGTTCAGCACGACGGCGATATTGGAATTGGCGAATTCATTGGCGGCGACGCGCAATTGCGCGCTATTGTCGACGACGATCGAACTGCCCGCCACCAGGCTCAGCGCGTTCTTGGCGCCGCCGCTGAAATCGAACAGGCCCGAGCCATTGAGCGTGAGCGCGCCGGCGACCGCCGCGCCCGTCTGCGTGATCGTCGCGCTGATGGTCGAACTGAGATTGTTGACGCTGTCGCCGAGCGTCAGCGCGGCGCTGTTGCTGAGCGTCACGGCGCTGTTGCTTCCCGCCGTATTCAGGGCGGTCAGCATATTGTTGGCCGTCACCGCCAGAGTGGCCGGCGCCGGGTTCTTTTTGGTGTCCTCCAGAAGGACGCCGGCAACGTCGCTTGCGAAGACATTGGCGCCGGCGAGCGTCACCGTGCCGGTGTCGATGGTGATCGCCCCGCTGACATTGGCCGCGCTCAAGGCGACCGAGCCCGAGCCGGCGAAGGTCAGGCCGTTCGCGCCGGTGATGTCGGAGGAAATCGTGCTCGAGCCGCTGAGCCAGATGACGCCTTCGCTGCCCCCGAACGCCAATGTGCCGTTCTTGATCGCTGCGCCGCTGGCCATGATGAGGCCGGCCGGATTGACGTTGTCGCCGATCGTCAGCGTGCTGCCCGTCGCGCCGAGCGTGACGGTCTTGCCTTCGGTGTTGAGCGCGAAGACGTCGGCATTGGCGCCTGCCGCCAGCGTGGCGGCGCCGCTAAGCGCGATGACCTCGGCGCCGGTCGTCGTGTTCAGCGTCGCCGTCGACGTATAGGTCGCCTTGACATAGCCGTTGGCGCCATAGGTCACGAAATCGTAGGGGCCGGCGCCTTTCTGCGAGACGCCGTTGTTGGTGACGATCCAAACCGGGGCGATGGTGTTTTCCAACGAAGCGGCGCCCGTGCCCGAAAACAGCTTTTCGCTCGATCCGAGCGAAGTCGCCGAGGTCGGATTGAGGATCAGCGTCGCGTTGCCGGTGCGGGCGACGCCGCCGGTGAAAGTCACGCTCTCGCCGGCGGCGCCGCCGGTCAATTGCAACGTCGCCGTCGAGCCGACGTTTAAGCTGCTGAACGTCACGGCGCCGCGGGTCGTCGTATTGCTGTTGACGAAGGTCATCGTCCGCTGAACGTCCGTCAGGGACCCCCAGCTTGTCGTGAATCCGTTGACGTCGAACGTGCTGCCGCCGCCCAGAAAAAAGTTGCGCTCCGGCGCGGCGATATTGGCGCCGGCCTGGAACGTGCCGCCGTTCAGCTCGACCTCGCCGATCGACACCGCCGGGCCGCTCGTATTGCCGAGCGCGGCGTCGCTCATCACTTCGACCGTCGGCGTCCCCGTATTGCCGACGATGATATTGCCGAAAAAGTCGGGATTGTTCCCCGACAGAATGAGCTTTCCCTGGGTTCCGCTATTGAGATCGTCGATCGTCAGGTCCGACACGCCGGTCGCGTTGCCGAGCCCGACGCCGATCGTGCCGAGGGAGACGATCTGGCCCGTCAGGTTCACGACGAAGCCGTTGACATTGAGGGTCGCCGTCTCGCCGTCGACGGCGATCGGCCGGTCGAGCGTGAACGAACTCGTTCCGCCGCCCGCCGTCGTTCCGATCTGCAGCGTGCCATTGCCTTCCGTCAGGCTGTTGAACACGATGCCGTTGGCGTTCTGCACGCTCTGCAACACGCTGTTCGGATTGATCGTGGGATTGACGGGCGAAGCCGCGCCGAGCGAAGCGTCGCTGGCGACGATCAGGGTGCCGGCGAGGATCGACGTGCCGCCGGTATAGGTGTTGACGCCGCTCAGCGTCACCGTCTTGCCGAGGTCGTTGCCGAGCTGCATCACGAAGCCGGTGTTGGGCGTGCCGATCCGGATCGGCTCGGCGGCCGTTCCGGCGTTGATCTCCGTGATGCCGGTGAACGTGCCGTCGCCGTCGAGCGCCCCATTGGCGAGCGTCGCGTTGCTGATCGTGCTGGCGATCGTGATATTGGCGCCGAGGATGAAGCCCGGCAATTGGTCCGCCGTGACGACGCCGGTGATGTTCGGCAGGCTCGTCACGCTCTTGGCGTTGAGGTTCCATTGCGTCGCCAAGGCGATGTCGCCGGGCGACAGATAGGCAAGGCCGAGCCCGCCATTGGCGTTGCGATAGGCATCGGCTTCCAGAAAGTCGGAATAAAGGCCCGTCATCTTGTCGAGGCCCGGCGTCGCCGCGCCGACTGCGCCGGTGATGTTCGCCGTCGTCTTGAACAAGGTCGAGCTCTTGTTCTTGAGGATGCTGTATTCGAGGCCGCGATAGACGTCGCTGGTCAGGCCCGTCAGGGCGGCGGGAATCGGCGCGCCGGTCGTGGGATCGACGGGTTCGGCGACGCCGTCATTCAAGGGGAGCAGGAGGTTTTGCGACTGCATCATCGCAAAGAATTCCGGCATCGTCAGGTCCGAATAATTGGCGATGACGTTGACGAAAACGGTCGGGTTGGACGCCCCGTAGATGGAATCTTCCAAGGCGGTGAACGTGTGATGACCGTCGGTGAGGTAAAGCTTGCCGCCGGGGCCGACGACGACAGGCTCGATGTCGGTCAATAAATTGGCCTGCAATTCGGCAGGCGTCAAAAGATCGAAGGCCGCCGTCTTCTTGCCGACTTCGGTCAATCCTTCATTCAGCTGCGTCGGCATGAGGCTGTCCACCGCCACGCTGTAAAGCGCGAACCGCCCGGGCGCGATGGAGGCGGCATTGGCGCTGTTGTAGGTCTGGAACGCGCTGGCGGCGAGTTGTCCCGCCAAGGCCTGGCCGCCGCCGACGGCAAGCAGGATGGCCGGGGTGATGAGCGCGGCGTAGCCCAACGCCGCTAAACATTTTGAACCGGAGAGACGCGTGGAGTCGCGCGGACGCTTAGAGCCGCGGGTTGTCGCGCTCATGACTTTCTTCTGGATACGCATTACGGAACTCAACCCCCATGCCCTTACGGCAGGTTGCATTCGATAGGGTTGCAGTTTGACGCGTTCGTGACATCTTCTTAACGTTTTTTTTACGCTTTCGCCGTTTTGGCGGCCGCGACATCCAATCAAGGCGCGCATGCGCGGGTGACAGCGCCCCGCAGGGAAGCTCCTTCTCGCAATCGCCGCGCGACGCTCCCGCCCGCGTCAGGTCACAATTGGTTCCTAGCCTCGCGCGGCCATCGAGGGGAGCGCGGACGCATGATCGCGGGAATTGCCGGTCTCGCGCGCCGCCGCGCGCCGCGGGTGCTGATCGCTCTGGGCCTCTCGGCCCTGGCGGGAATGGGCGCCGCCTTGGCGCAGGAGCCCGCCGGCCCGCCGGCGGCAAGCGCGGCGCCTTTTTCGGCGCTTCCTCCTGTGCTCGAAAAGCAATATCGCACCGTTCGCTCGCTTGTCGTCACGCGCGGCGCCTGCGTCGTTTTCGAATATTACCGTAGGGATATCGGCGCCGGGACTCGCTCGCCGGTCTATTCGGTCACCAAGAGCGCGCTGTCCATCCTCATAGGCGTCGCGGTCGACCGGGGATATCTGCGGCTGGATCAGAAGCTGTCGGAACTGCTGCCCGAAGCCCTCGAAGCCAGTGTCGATCCGCAGGTTCGCGAGATAAGGCTGCGCGATCTCATGACGATGACCGCCGGCTTCGACGCGGTCGGCGACTACGCGCCCAAGATCAGCGTGCCGGCGTCGCAGACATGGCGATGGCTGCTGGATCGCCCCATGAAATATCCGCCGGGGACGCATTTCAGCTATGACACGTCGGACCAGAATTTGGCCTCCATCGTGCTGACCCGGGCGATCAAGGAGGACGCGCAGCGTTTTGCGCAGCGCGTTCTTTTCGAGCCGCTGCATATAGAAAACTATCATTGGCTTGCCGACGCCGACGGCTATCTGATCGGCGCGACTTCGCTCTTCCTGACGGGGCGCGACATGGCGAAAATCGGCCTGCTTTATCTCCGCCATGGCCGCTGGGGCGACAGCCAGATCGTCTCCGAGGCGTTCGTCGCCGATTCGACCGCCAAGCACAATGAGGGCGGCCCGCCGAGCGAGGCCGCCTACGGCTATTTCTGGTGGGTGGGCAAGACGAACGGCGGCCTCGACGCGTTTTTCGCCGCCGGGCACAACAGCCAGCTCATCTATGTCGTTCCCAAGCTCGATCTTGTCGCGGCGGTCGCCGCCGAATCGATTCCGGGGGGCAGCCAGCGCCTCGTGAACGACCTCGTGCTGCCCGCGGAAGCCGAGTTGCCACGCTCGGCGCCGTGCGTCGCGCGGATCGAGTGAGGCAGTTCAACTCGTCGCGGGCCACGCCGCCGAAACGCCGTCAAGTCAAGGCGAATGCGAAGCATTCGTCCGGGCTGCGCGACCCCTTCGCTACGCTTCGGCGCCTTGGACTTGATGGCGAGCACGCCGATGGCAGCGCGACACGCTTCACTCCGCTCGCAATGACAGTCCCATCATGTCCGCACGAACCCAAGGCTCTCGTCGAAGGCTTGTTGAAGCTTCGCACGGATCTCCGGCGAAGACGGCCGTTCGTTGCCGTTGAACGTCTGGCCGTGCTCGGCCATCAGGTCCAGCAGAAAGAGGGTCACATACATCCTAAAGAGCCGGTCGTCCGGCAGTTTCGCGTGGGCCAGCCAAGCCGAGACATATTGGACGGGGCCGCCATAGCCGGCGAGCGAAGCCAAGGTCAGCGCAGCGGGATAGCGCGGGTCGCCAAAGCAGAGGTCGTCGACATCGACAATGCCGGAGACTTCGCCCTCGGCGGTGACGATGACGTTTTTTGTCGTCGTGTCGTGCAGAAACGGCGTGGCGGCGACCGCCGTGATTTCCGCGTGAAGCCCTGCAAGTTCGATTCGCGCGACTTCGGCCAGAGCGATATCGAACAGGCCCGCCGACACAATGCGCCGCCGCGACCTCTCGAGATGCGCGTCGAGCACCTGCGACCAGGCGGCATGGGGCGCCTCATCCGGCCGAGCGGCGTAGCCGTAGCGCCCGGCCGAGCCGGTTCGTGCGGCGATCGCCTGGGCGCGCGCCACTTCGGCCGCGATGCGATCGAGCTGCGCATCGGAAAAACTCGCGATCGCCTCGCCGAGGTCGACGCCCAGCAGCCGTTCGAGCAGCATCCACGGGAACTCGCCCCGCACGTCCTCGGCCAGGATCGCCGGCAAGGGCGCGCCGCGCGGGCGCAGCAGATTGGAGAGGTAGACGGCTCCCGCCATTTCCGCGTGGGCGGTCGAGCCGCCGATGCGCACGACGATGGGCGCCCGGCCGGCGAATGTCGCTTCGTAGACATAGTGCCGGGCGCCGGTCGGGAACCGCCGGACTGTCTCGGGCGCGCGTCCCATCGCCTGCGCCGCTATGCCGGCGGCGAGTTCGGCGCTCGGCTCTCTTTGCGCAGCTTGCTTGTCCATTTCGGATCCTTTGCGCGGAGCCCTGGCGAGAGTTTTCACGCGCGCGAACGCCCTAAGTTTCGATGTCCTGCGAAAATCGCACGATATAGCCGTCGGGATCGGAGGCCGCGAATTGCCGGACAAGGATTTGTCCGGCGCCGACGCGATAAAGCTTCTCCTCAAGGGGCAGCAGCAACGGCCAATCGGCCGCGACAAATTTCGCCGCGAGCCGATCGACGTCGCCGATGCGGAACTGAAAATTGACGCCGCGCCCGAACGGCTTTTCGAGATCGCTTTTCATCCAGGCGCGCATCGGCGATCCCAACTCCTTGAGCATGACCTGCAGGCCGCCGCGGTCGAGATAAACGAAGCGCTCCTCCGGCCGCTCATAGGCGACGGCGAAGCCGCAAAGATCGCGCCAGAAGGCAAGAGACCGCGCGAGGTCGCTGACGAGCAGTTCGGGCGACAGGCCGGAATAAGCGAAGGCGGGCGCGATTTCGTTCATGTGCGGCTCGTTCTTACGGGTTCTCAGCCGGGGGGTCTAATGGAACACGGTCCGCGCGCTACGCCCATCGTCATTGCGAGCGGCAGCGAAGCAATCCAGACGAGGGCTGCCAGAGCCGAAGTCTGGATTGCTTCGTCGCTTCGCTCCCTCGCAAAGACGATCGGCCGATCGACGAAGAGACATCTCGCGTTGGGCGACGGGCAGAGGTTGAATGACGTCTGCCCCAGAACCGTGCGCGGCGGCGGGTGTGCGCCGCGACGCCCCTCGCGGGTGTTTGCGCGACGCCCCCTAATTCGCGTCCAGCGGCTCGGTCCCCTTCGGCTTGCCGTCGGCGCCGAGCGTGATCTTCTCGATGCGCATTTCGGCGTTCTTCAGCAGTTTGTCGCAATGGGCTTTCAGCGCCTCGCCGCGCTCGTAGATCTTGATCGATTCTTCGAGCGCCACCGCGCCCTTTTCGAGCTTTTCGACGATGGCCTCGAGTTCGGCGAGCGCCGCCTCGAAGGGCAGTTTGGCGATGTCGGCGGGCGTATCGGTCACGGGGCGGCCTTTTCCAGGAGTTTTGGCGCTTCTATCACACAAGCGCGGGCGGCGCAGCCGTCAGGGACGGCTAGGCGCTCGCCCTCAGCCCCGCCGCGACCGTCCAGCGATCCGGGTCGGAACTGCGCCCGATCAAGGCGAGGCCGTAGGCGATCGACTCGAACTGGTCCGCCGAGGTCAGCCGTTCCTTGTCGAACCGTTCCGCGAACAAATGCTGGACGGCGGGTACGAAAGAGCTGCCGCCGGTCAGGAACACCTTGTCCACCTCGCGTGCGATAATGCCGGCTATGCCCAGCACCTTGTCGATGGTCGCGCCGAGCCGGGCGATATCGTCGGCGATCCAGGCTTCGAAGTCTTTGCGCGCGATGGTTGCGCGGATGTCGATGCCACCGCTGTTGAAGCGGAAGTCCGCCTCGTCGCCGGCCGACAGCGCAAGCTTGGCGTCGGACACCGCGCGATACAGGGAAAAGCCGAGGTCGAGATCGACGATGGCGATGAAATCCTCCAGCGGCGCGGGATCGAGGGCGCTGCGGGAGAGCTCCCTGAGTTCGCGCAAGTCGCCGCTTCCCTTCATCATCGCAAGCTGGTGCCAGCGCGCCAGATTGGCGTAATAATGGCTGGGGATCGGCAGCACCTTGTCGAAGGAGCGATAGCTGCCGCCTTTTCCGAGGCGCGGCGAGACCACGCGCTCGACGATGCGATAATCGAAGGCGTCGCCGGCGATGCCGATGCCGGCATGGCCGAGCGGTTCGGCGCTGAGCGCGCCGCCGACCCGCGAGAAACGCATCACCGAGAAGTCGCTGGTGCCGCCGCCGAAATCGGCGACCAGCACAATGGCGTCGCGGTCGAGCTGACGGGCGAAGGAGAACGCCGCTCCCACCGGCTCGTAGACATAGCGCGCGCCGCGTGCGCCGAGGCGCTCGAACGCCGCCTGGTAGCGCTGCATCGCCAGCGCCTCGTCGGGATTGGCGCCGGCAAAGCGCACGGGGCGACCGACCACGAGGATCGGCGCCTCGAAGCCGAACCTGTCGCCGCCATGGCGCGCCAGCGTGCGCAGGAACGCTGCGAGAAGATCCTCGAAACTGTAGCGCCGCCCGAACACATAGGTGGAATTGAAGCTCGCGCTGGCGGCGAAGCTCTTGAACGACTGGATGAAGCGATGGACGTGGCGCCCCTCGATAAACCGCTCGATCGCCCACGGGCCGCCTTCCGCCTGGGGTCCGCCGCCCGGATGTTCCTGCCAGAAACACAAAGCCGAGACATAGACGCTGCGCCGCATCCCGCCATGTTCGAAGCGCACGGCCTCGACCCGGCCGTCCTCGCTCGCCAGCGCGACGACCGTATTGCTGGTGCCGAAATCGATGCCGATCGAGACGGCGGACGAGGCGCTCGACATGGTTGCTTTGGCGAAGGATTGGAATTGGGGGCGGACCAGTAGCGGCTTTGCGCGTCGGCGCCAAGGGGCCGTCCGCCGCTCGTCAGATCGCCCCGCCAATCCCCATGCGCGCCAATATTCGGTCGCGGCGGATAAACTGGTGGTGCAGAGCCGCTCCGATATGTCCGAACAGCAGAATTACGAGCATGCCCGCCAACGCGACGTGGCCATAGAACGGGGGGAACGTCGAGAATTCGGGCAGCGCTTCCTTGCCTCCGCCGAAGAGCGCAGGAGCGGCGCCGGAAACGGCCAGGAGAGCGATTCCGGAAATCGCCAGCCCGACGATCGCGACATAGAGGAGAACATGGACGACATAGGCCGCCCGTATTTGAAGCGACGATTGGCCCGCGGCGGGCGTCGGTCGTGGGTCCGCGAATATCCGCCAGGCGATCCAGATCAACGAGAGCGTGAGGATGACAATCCCCAGCGGCGCGTGAAAGCGGAGAATCGATGCTTTGGCGGGAGCGCCGCTCGCGGCGGCGATGAACCCGCCGGTCAATTGGATGGCGATCAACACGGCGGTCAGCCAGTGGAGGGCGATCGCCACATTTCCATACCGCGTCGGCGTGCTCTTGGCGTTCATTTCGGCCCCCGTCAAAGTCAGAAGCGAACGCAATTTCTCCCGGCGCATGACATAAATCAAATGAATTGATATTATACAGAGTATGCAGCAGACGAATTTACATCGCATCGATCTCAATCTTTTAGTTCTATTCGAGGCGATCGCGCAGACGCGGTCGGTGACGCTCGCCGCCGAACGGCTCGCCCGCAGCCAGCCTGCGGTCAGCCATGCGCTCGGCCGCTTGCGCGCCCTGATCGGCGATCCCCTGTTCGTTCGCGGTCGGCACGGCCTGACGCCGACGGCCAGAGCGCGGGCGATGATCGGCCCTGTGGCTGAAATACTCCAGCGGGTCGGCGCGGTTCTCGGCCCCAGCCAATTCGACCCGAAAACGGCGACCCGCTTGTTTCGGATTGGATCGAGCGACTATTCGACCAGCGTCGTGTTGCCCGAGGTGATCCGCGCGCTGCGTATTGCGGCGCCGGGCGTGACGCTGGAAGCGGAGGCGTTTGGCGAGCAGACGCTCGCCCGTCTCGAAATCGGCGAGCTGGATTGTTCGTTCTGGGGCGGCGGCCCGCTCAAGGAGCCGTTTCATTCCCAATATTTGTTTCGCGATCGTCCGGTGGGTCTGGTGTGCGGAAGTCATCCGCTCGCCAAGAGCGCCAGACGCGGCGCGGTCGACCTCGAGGACTATCTCAGCTATCCCCATGCTCAGATCACAGTCGGACACATCGCCGCCAACCCGATCGATACGGCGCTGGCCGCACTGGGGCGCGCGCGCCGAATAGCCGTCATGATCCCCGGCTATTCCGCCAATTTCGCCCTCCTTGCAGGCTCCGACCTGATCTTGTCGCCTCCCGCCCGTCTGGCGCGCGAGGCGGAGCGGCTGGGTCTCGTCGCCTTCGAGCTACCCATTTCCGTCCCTTACAACCCTTACGCGCTGATTTGGCGCCGAGGCGCCGACGCCGATCCCGCCAACCTCTGGCTGCGCCGGTTGATCGTCTCGCAGCACGGCGAAAATGTCGGAGCCACAAATGTCGCCGCTAAGCGGGCGCGAAGAGCGCGGCTTGTGCCGTAAGGGGCGGCGCCAAGGCGGGTGGGGACGGCGTATCCGAATCGACACGGCTCGGGATTTCTCCCACAATGACTGTCGATCCAGAAAGCGACACGGCGCGGAGTTTTGGGGACGGTGCGGACCCATGAGCGATTTTGACTTGCCCG
>Ga0302325_10003179_pt1 | contig 39018 bp, 35 predicted proteins | sample Palsa_T0_2_FD_201948 | JGI IMG/M metagenome (GOLD analysis project Ga0302325, IMG submission 201948) | Peat permafrost microbial communities from Stordalen Mire near Abisko, Sweden - Palsa_T0_2 | ecosystem: Environmental > Terrestrial > Soil > Palsa > Peat permafrost | place: Sweden: Abisko...
GAATCTATTCCGGCAACGTGCCTTTCCCACACATCGTCATCGATGATTTCATCGACCCGAAAATCCTCAAGGCCATTCTAGCCGAAGTCGATGCCGTCGATCGGTCGCGACGCTATGCGAAGTTCCTCGACCGCAAAACCGACCACAACAAATTTGCCTTCTTTCCGGAAGCTGTCGGTGCCGAGACCTCGAGATTGTTTTATTTTCTGAATTCCGGGCCCTTCCTGGGCTATATGGAGAAGCTGACCGGCATCGAGAATCTGCTCGCCGATCCCTCCTATTTCGGCGGCGGACTGCACTGGATCGAAAACGGCGGCTTTCTCGAGGTACACGCCGATTTCAACCACCTCAAGAAGTATAATCTGGAGCGGCGCATCAACCTGCTGCTGTATTTGAACGAGAATTGGCAGGAGCAATTCAACGGGCAACTGGAACTCTGGGACCGTGCCACCATGGCTTGCGCGAAATCCATCGCGCCCATATTCAACCGGGCGGTGATCTTCTCGACCACCAAGGATTCCTTGCACGGCCATCCCGCCCCCTTGGCGGCGCCGCCCGGCATCGCGCGCCGATCCTTGGCGCTTTACTACTACACCAACACCTGGGAAGCCGCGGTGCAGGCGCATAGCACGCTCTACTTCATATCGCGCGACAATAAGGTGAAGCTGCGCATGTCGCGCCTGGTTCGCGGTTTCATTCTCGATCTCATCCCGCCGATTTTTCGCAAGGGCTTTCGCGCCGCCAAGCGGCTCGCCAAGGGTGAAAAGTTCAGCGAATTGTGGAACTGAAGAACGGATCCAGCATGTCGCGGCTCCACCGCGCACCGAACACGGTGAGGTGATTGTTGTCCTCGTAGAGCGAGTGTCCCTCGGCCGCGATGAGGCAAGGGCCCCGATTCGGGCAGAATTTCTCGGCCGGATCTAAGAACGACACGTCCCCGGAGCGCCGCAATTCGGCGAAAATCGCTTCAGCCGGCGCGCGCCGCGATTCGATTTCGGCATAGGGTCGCCGCAGCGACGCCAAATCCCGGCCGAGAAAAACCGCCTTCGCCAGCGCGGAAGGGACGGCAACCAGCTGCGGCGGGACCTGCTCCAGCACCCAGATATCGATGTCCATCGCTTGCAGGCGGCGCACGGTTTCCTCGAGCGAACGGCGCATGGCTGCATCGCCTTTGTAGGCGACCCCACCCTCGGTGTAGGAAATCGTCAAGTCCTGGGTCGTCTCGGTGCCGCCGCGCTCCCAGCCGGAAATGTACGTGTCCCAGCGGCTCACCAGCAGCACATGGCGGATGTGCTGATCGCGGATCAACCCCAGCACCTTTTCCGCGATCGCAGCGCACGGAAAGTCGCCCGCTGTGTGCCGGATGGGCGCGGCACCCACCAGCGAGGGGCATCGGCTATAGCCGATCACCCACCCGGACAATCCCAGGGTCTTGGCGCGGGCATCGACGCCCGGCGCCAACGCGGCGGCGTGGCTGTCGCCCCATACCAGGAATGCGGGCTTTGAGCCCGGTGCGCCGACGCGGCACACGCTGTCGGCGGTCAAGCGTTCCGCCTCAGGCATGCACTTGGCCCATGGCCATCGATCGTCCTCGCCTTGCGCATATTGCAAGGCGGCGCCGGAGAATCGCGACGGGAAGCCATTCATGTTCACTCCGACGATGCCGAGCAAGCCTATGGCGAGCAATCCGCCGGTGGCGGCCGCGAAAACTTGCGCGCGCGATTTGAGTATGGTGCGGTACCGAATCGGCGCCTCGATGCAATGGAACGAGAGCACCGCCAACCCCACGGTGGCGGACAGCGCCGAGGCCGTCTGCATTGGCGATAATTCATGGTCCAGAAAATAGCGCGTGAACGTCAGAATCGGCCAGTGGTAGAGATACAGGCCGTACGAGATCAGTCCCAGGTACACCAACCAGCGCTGCGCCAGCAGCGCACCCAACAGCGTCGCGTTGCCGAGATTGGACACGATGATCATCACCGTGCCCAAGCAGGGCAGCAGCGCGGCGCCGCCGGGGAAAACCGTCGCCCGGTCGTAGCAGATGAAACTCAACCCAATGCATGCGGCGCCAAGCACCGACATGAGTTCCGCCACCGGGCGCGACAGCGCCGCGCGGCTCGGCGCCAACGCGATCAGGGCGCCCGCCAACAGTTCCCAGGCGCGTGGCGGCAACAGATAGAATGCACGGGCCTGATCCTGCCGAACCAGCAAAATGCCGGCGCAGAGCGACACCGCGAACAACACGAAGATCACCGCCCAGCGAGCCCTTGGCGAATTGCGCAGCACCCCGTGAATGGCAAAGAGCAGGGGCGGAAAGAACAGATAAAACTGCTCTTCCACCGCCAGGGACCAGGTGTGCAGCAAGGGCATGGTGGAGGATGGAGCGGCGAAGTAGCCGGTGGCCTGCTCGAACAGTACATTCGAATAGAAGAACGCCGTGCCCCACAAGGAACTCGAAAATGCGCGCAGATCGTGCGGAACGAACAAGAACGCGGCCGTCAGCGCGCTCAGCAGCCCCGTCAGGATGAGGGCCGGCAGGATTCTCCGCGCTCGGCGCTCATAGAAATGAGCGAAGGAAAACGTCTTGCTCCGCAACCGCGAATCGATCAGGTTCGAAATCAAGAAGCCGGAAAGCACGAAGAAAACATCGACTCCGACATAGCCGCCGGTCAAGCCTGCCAAGTTGGCGTGAAAGCAGATGACGCCGAGAACTGCAACGGCGCGCAGTCCGTCGATGAAGGGCAGGTACCCTGGCGCGGGCGTGGGCGTATCCATCGGAAGCAGCTCTCGCCGCCTATCCCGCTTTCTTGGTCCAGTAGGACTTGAGATCTTCCAGGCAGCGCCGCACCGGTCCTACCTTGAGCGCGCCGCCGATTCTGATCTGCCAGTTGCAGAACGCGCTCAAGGATCGGACCAGCATGAAGGCGTCCTTGTATTGGCCGCGGCGTTCGTTGGCATAGGCGATCTTCAGCGCATCGCAGATTATGGCGAGAGGCAGTTTGTAGATGCGCGAGCGGGCCGCGAAAGGATCGTGCGCGCACGCCAGGAAATTCCGCTCCGTGCATAGAATCCAGGTCGCCACCCGTTCCATCAGAAAAATCTTCATTTGCACGCCGACACGCCCCCGATAGCGGGTGGGCAGACGCAGCAGTGCGCCCAAGGGGTCATCGGGCGATTCCGCGATGGCGAACAGCTGCTCGGTGACGGCGAGCCACGCCCTCCAGAATCGCGGCCTGGCAACGAAGTAATTGGAGTGCACGGTATTGCGCGAATCCGTGATCAGCTCGCGAGTTTCCAGCGGGCGCCCGATGCGCGCGAAAAACTGTTCGGCGGTGCTCAACAAGCCGGGATGTTCGGCATCGCCGTGTTCGAACACATTCAGATAGTAGGCGCTCAAGTGGATGCTCGGGCTCAGCAGCACGACATCGGTATCGGTCGGCGCCGCGCGGATGAAATTCACGACGGCGGCGGCGTCGAGATTCGTCTTCCATTTGAATTTCGGCGACAGGAAGCCGTAGAACGCGTCATCCTGCAGCGCCGTGCCGAGCAGATAGTTTCTGATCGGCCAATACTCATACCAATCGGGCCGCTCGTTGGCAGAGTTGTCCAGAACGGCGAAGCCCGGGTCCAATTCTTCGCGAGACGTGTAATGGTTGAGGATCTGGTGTGCATGCACCGCGCGCATGCCCGGCAGCATACTGCTTAAGTCAACTCGCCGCGAGCCGGCCCAGCAAGGCAACGTAATTGGACCGATAGGTCTGCAGGGCATAGCGCTCGCGCACGTGTGCCAAGCCGTTGGCGCCTTGCGTGGCGCGCAGCTGCGGCGAACGGATCAGCGCTTCCAAGCTCGCTTCCCAAGCCTCGGCGTTGCCGGCGTGAAAGCCGTTGAACCGGTCGATGACGGCTTCCTTGTTGGCGCCCACGGGCGATGCGACGCACGGTAAGGCCGCCGCCATATACTGCAGCAGTTTGAACGCACATTTGCCGCGCGCCCACTCATCGTCGCTCAATGGCATTACACCGATATGCGCCCCCGCGAGAGATTCGGCCTCGGTGGCGGAACTCCAGACCACGGACTCCACGTTGACGCCGTCCCACTTGGGGAAGCGCGAGCAAATCACGCGCAGCTTGAGCGTTGGGTAGCGCTTGTTCAGCCGCATCATGGCCGGCCGCAAAATTTCCAGATACGTCAGATTCTCCGGACTGCCGATCCAGGCTACGGTGGGCGCATCGTCCGGGCGGGCGTAGGTCGGCCGGTAGCAGCCCACATCGATGGAAGTGGGCAGGATCGCGATTTCGCGCGCCGAATTCCGCGCAACGCCGGCCAGCACGCCGTTGCCGGCCACCACCACATTCACCAGGCGGCAGGTGGCGGCGAACTTGCGCATGCGCCAGCGGGACTGATCCGGCTCATCGCCCAGACTACGCGGCTTGCGCACGTAAATCGCATCGTCGACATCGAAAACGCACCGCCGCGACAGGGCCGCGAACAAGCGCGCCTCCGGCGAACTCAGCTTGATCTGATGCAGCACCGCGACGTCCGCCCAATGCCACAAGTCGCGCCTCTCCCAAGTGCGAAGTCCATATCTCCCGCCGGGAAATTGCTCGGTGCGCACCTGCCAGCCCGCTGCCTGCAGAGGCTCGATCAGCGTGCGCATACGATGCCGAAATGAAGGCTGCTCCAAGCCGTAGCCGACCAGCACCGCGTTCGGCACGAACTACGCCCTGCTGCCGCAGGCCGCGAGAGCGGCCAGCGCGTTGACTGCAATCTCGGCGCCATCCGCAAGTCGCAGCCCGGCCGCGCGGTTTGCCAACGCGGCGCGCTGCGGCTCGTCGCGCAGCAACCCTTCGGCGGTTGCCACGATGTCCGAGGCATGCAGACTGCTCGCCAGGGCGACTTGCGCTGCCACGCAGGCGTCGATTCTCTGCTTTTGGTCGCCGGCAATGGGCACTGCGACGCACGCGCAACCGCAGGCTATGGCCTGCAGCAGCGTTGATCCGCCATTCGCGATCACGACCCGCGCCGAGCGCATCAATGCCATCAATTCTCCCTGGGGCAAGGGCGCCAGCTGGCGCAGCCGTGAATCGTTCGCCGCGCCGTCATCGCCGGTGCCGACGGGGCCGGCGGGGCCGACGTATATCGTCGGCGCTCCTGCGGCTGCCAACGAGTAGGCCGCGCTCCTGAACTGCGCCACCGCGTCGTGCGCCCCGGGATGCCCGGTGCCGCCGCCCGGCACCATCAGCACATACGAACCCTCGGCATGCGGCGCGTGCATCATCGGCACGGCGCGCGCAAGAATCACGTCCAGATAGCGCACCGTCGGACGATGCAGCAAACGCAGCTTGAATCGCTCGAAGAACCCAAGGCTGCCGGCGATGAATCGCGGATATGCGATCCAATGCTCGTCGATCAGCCGCATCCAGCGCCAGCGAAATGCCTTGCCGCGCTGGCGCCGACGCGCACTGATATAGACGATGCGCGACCCGGCGCGCCGCGCGGCACGTAGTTGCGAGGTGCGGCCTGCGTTGTCGAAGATCACGACATGCGGCCGGAACTCCCGCAGCTCCCGAATGACCTCGGCGGAGTGAAACGTCGGCGATGAAGGCAGCAAAGCTGCACTGAACGGCACGCTGTCAGCGTACGGCGCTTGCTTGCTCAACAGGAAACGTATCTCGGCCTGCGGCCAGCGCCGGATTGCGGCATGGGCAATGCCTAAGCTGCGCGCGTATTCGCCCATGCCGTATGCACCGGAGACCGGCACGAACAGCAGCCGCGGCCCTTTGGCTTCGAAATCAGGCAAAGGCAGTGAACCAGCTGTCGAGCACCAGAAGGTACCATGCGCGGCGAAACTCGCAGGTGACCGGCCGCTGCAATATGCCGCGCTCCATCAGCCGCTTCACCGCATCGCGCAGGATGTTCGGGTGACGCTTCAGCCATGCGTGCACGGGCAATCCGAAACCGGATTTCGGTTGCTGCAGATGCCCCTGCGGCAGCCGCGGCTGCATCAATCGCCGCACCAGCAATTTTCCGCGATGCTGCGACTCATCCACCAACAGCCGCGGGTCCACGCTCAGCATGAACTCGACCAACCGATGATCCAGCAGCGGCGGCCGCACTTCCAAGGAATGGGCCATGCTGGTCCGATCGACCTTGGTCAGGAGTCCCTCCGCCAAATCGGTATGCACGTCCAGCCAGCGCAGTCTCGACAGCGGACTGAGGTCCTCGCGCCAATGTTGCCGGTAGAACCATAGATAGTCGTAGTCGGATTCCTGCCAATCGCGGGCGAGCAGCGAGTCGATTTGCGCCGCCGTCATGCCGCCGAGCGCCGCGGCGCAAGCCGGCAAGCCGACATAGGCCCGGCGCTGCATGGATGATGCGAATCGCGAGAGCGGCGGCAGATGGCGGGCCAGGAATCTGTTGAGCAAACTCGAGCGCTCGCCGACGCGCGACCAATAGCGGGGATAACCGCAGAAGATCTCATCGCCCCCCTCGCCGCTCAAGGCCACCGTCACCTCGCGGCGCGCGAACTGCGCCACCAAGTAGTTCGACCAAGCAGCGCTGTCGCCGAAGGGCTCATCGAAAAGCTCCGCAATGTGCCCCAGCGCGTGGGCGAAGTCCGCCTGCGGCGCCGTCATTTCCAGGTGCACCGTGTGAAAGTGATCGGCGAGCCGCCGGGCTGCATCGGCCTCCGATCGCGAGCTCGATTCGAACCCCAAGGTGTAGGTGTGTGGAGAGTCCAGGTAGTAGGTGGTGAGCGCCGAATCGATGCCGCCGCTCAAGAACACCCCGACCGGCACGTCCGAGAGGGTTTGTGCGGGAATCAGTTCGCGCAGCAGCGCATCCAGTTCCTGCGCCGTCGCCGCCGAATCGCGCGCTACGATTGCCGCGGATGGATTCCAGTAGCGCCGCACCTCGGCCCGGCCATCGACGAAGCTCAAGGTGTGTCCCGCCGGCAGTTTCGCGATGCCGGCATAGATGCTCTTCGGCGCGGGAATGTAGCCATGAAAAAGGAAGTCGCGCAGTGCACTCTTGTCGATTTCCGGCTTGCCCAACAGCAACAGCGCCTTGAGTTCGGAGGCGAACGCGATCCCCCCGTCCGGCAACAGGCGGTAGTACAAGGGCTTGATGCCGAGCCGGTCCCGGGCAAGCAGCAAGCGGCGCTTCGCGCCGTCCCACAGCGCGAAGGCGAACATCCCCGCCAGGGAGTTCAGACAGGCAGCACCCTTCTCGGCCAAGAGATGCAGCAGTACCTCCGTATCGCCGCTGGATTTCCAGGGACCTGCCATGCCGGCGCGCAGCTGCACGTGGTTGTAGAGTTCGCCGTTGTAGGTCAGCACCGCCGAGCCGTGGGTCATGGGCTGGTAGCCCGCCTCCGTCAAATCCTGGACCGCCAGTCTGCGATGCGACAAGGCTATCCCGGGCTCGCTCCAGACCCCTTCGCCGTCCGGACCACGATGCTTGAGCCGCAGCGCCATGCTCCTGGCGGCCTCGGCGCTGGCCCGCTCGCCCACGATTCCCGCTATCCCACACATGCCCGCAGTCTAGCGCGACGACGAGGCGATGTACCGCTGGCCATCGGCGGGCGGTTCGTTTAGGGTGCAGCCTGGAGCTGCGATACATGGCATCACCCGCTGACCAAAGACTGCTGGAATTGCTGGATAAATGGCTTACCAGCCTTGAGCTCCATACCAAATATTCATCGCTTGACGACGACAGCTATTGGAAGGTTCAGCCGTGGATCGAGCATCAGCGTCCCAGCCGCTGGATTCTCGATCTCGCGAAGCAGAAAACCATCGCTCTCAAGGGCCAATTGGAGGAGCGCATCAAGCTGGGCGATGAGCAATTTTCCGACGCTCTGGAGCTGATGATTTTTCTCGCGAACCTGGTGGGCGCCGAGCACATCGAGCGCTTCATCCCGATGGCGGAAACTCAGAGCGAGCGGCCCCCGACCCCGCTCGAGAGCGCGGCAAGCGAGCCCGATGATGCCATCTCCGGCACGCGCGAGATGCCCAAGATGCTCGCCGGCAAACCGCCGCAAGAGCCATCGCCGCCCGCGCCCGACGCGCTGGTCGCACGGGTCGAACGCAAGGCGAAAGGCGCCGGCAAGGCGCCCCCCAAGACGGATGCGCCCGCGGCGCCGGCCGAGGCGGCACGCGAGCAAGTGATCGCGGATGCCGTGCGCTTGGTTCAATGGGGACGAAAATGGTTCGAGTTGCCCGAACTCATTGCCCGGATGGCAGGACGGCCACCGCTCGCGGAGGTACGGCGTGTGCTGAAAGAAAGCAAGTCGGCAATCGACGAGAAGGCCGGCAAAAACTAACAGCAATCGATTTCTTGCCCAACCGTTGCGTTTTTCCTCGCCGCAACCGTTGCGCTTTTCACGGCGACGGTGTGAAATCGCGCGCGGTACCCGAAAGAGAAAGAAATTTAGGGAACCTACGACGGATTGCATGCTCAAAGGCGCTCATGATTACGACGAAAAATTTATCGAAGCGTTACGGCGACAAGCTCGCGGTCGATGACCTCACCTTCTCGGTCTCCCCGGGCGAGGTTCTGGGTTTCCTGGGCGCCAACGGCGCCGGCAAGTCCACCACCATGCGCATGATCGCGGGCTTCATCGCACCCACCGAAGGGTCGGTGAGCGTCTGCGGCCATGACATCGAGCGCGATTCGGTCGCCGCCAAGTCCTGCATGGGTTATTTGCCCGAAGGCGCCCCCAGCTACGGCGAGATGACCGTCAGCGAGTTTCTCGACTTCGTCGCCGATATTCGCGGTCTGAAGGGTGAGAGGCGCGCAGAGCGCCGCGCCGTCGTAATCGACCGCCTGGCGCTGGCGCCGGTGATCGAGCAAGTCATCGAAACGCTCTCCAAGGGCTTTCGCCGCCGCGTCGGCCTGGCTCAGGCCTTGATCCACGACCCACAGGTTTTGATCCTGGACGAACCCACGGATGGACTCGATCCGAACCAGAAGCACGAGGTACGGCGGCTGATCAATGAGCTCAGCAAGGACAAACTGGTCATCGTCTCGACCCACATTTTGGAGGAAGTGCACGAGGTGTGTACGCGCGCCATCATCATCGCCAATGGGCGCATCGTGGCGGACGAGACACCTGCCGCCCTCGAGGCGCGCTCGCGTTACCACCACGCCGTCAGCCTGCGATTCGAAAAGGCCGACGAGATGTCGGCGGCATGCCGCGAGATCGCGGCTCTGCCCGAGGTCACGGGCGTGGAGACCGACAGCCGCGCGCTGCGTCTGACCGCGGTGCCGAAACCCGGCGCGAACGCGCTTGCGGCGGTCAGCACGCTCATCGACCGCAACAACTGGAATGTGCCGGAGCTGCACTTGGAGTCAGGGCGTCTCGACGAGGTGTTCCGCACCCTGACCCAGGCGCCGGTCATCGATGAACTGCCCTCTTCGGGAGCCCTGCCATGACCCAGGTTCCGGTCATCTTCCGGCGCGAATTGCGCAGCTATTTTGCCACGCCTCTGGCGTACGTGTTCATCGTGATATTCCTAGTGCTCGCGGCCGTCTTCACTTTTCAGGTGGGCGGTTTCTTCGAGCGCAATCAAGCGGACCTGCAGCCCTTCTTTCGCTGGCACCCCTGGCTGTACCTCGTGCTGATACCCGCGATCTCCATGCGCCTCTGGGCCGAGGAGCGCAACAGCGGCAGCATCGAACTGTTGATGACGCTGCCCGTCACGCTGTGGCAGGCGGTGGTCGGCAAGTTTCTTGCCGCATGGTGCTTCGCCGGGCTCGCGCTGGCGCTGACGTTTCCCATCTGGATAACCGTCAATTACCTGGGTTCGCCCGACAACGGCGCCATCGTCGCCGCGTACCTCGGCAGCTTTCTCATGGCCGGCGGCTTCCTGGCGATCGGCATGTGCTTGTCCGCCGCCACGCGCAACCAGGTCGTGGCATTCATCACCGCCGCTCTGGTCGGTTTCGTGTTCCTGCTGGCGGGCTACCCGCTGGTGCTCGACTTCGTCCGGGGAGTCCTGCCGCAAAGCATCGTCGATGCCATCGCCTCCTTGAGTTTCTTCAGCCATTTCGACGCCATCTCCAAGGGAGTCATAGACCTGCGCGACCTGGTGTATTTCGGCGCCCTCATCGCTTTTTGGCTGGCTGCGACGGCGCTGGTTCTCGACATGAAGAAGGCGGAATAAGTGGCTAGTCGTCGGCGCAGCATCGGATTTGGCGTGGGCGGTTTGGCCGCACTCATCGTGTTGTTCCTGGGCGTGGTCATGCTCTCGAATGTCGCATTGCGCGGCATGCGTCTCGACCTGACTCAGAACAAGCTCTACACCCTGACACCCGGCACCCAGCAGGTGCTGAAGGAACTGAAGGAGCCGGTCAATCTTTATTTCTATTTCTCGCGCGATGCGGCCGCCAAACAGGCGCCGCTGATCCTGCCATACGCGGGACGCGTGCGGGAATTCCTGGAGGAAATCGCCGCGCGCGCAGGCGGCAAGATTCATCTGCAGGTGGTCGATCCCCAGCCCTTCACCGAGGATGAGGACCGCGCCGCCGAGCTCGGGCTGCAATCCTTGGATGCCGGCGGCAACGGCGCGTCCTTGTACTTCGGTCTGGCAGGCACCAACTCCACCGACGGCCGTTCCACGATCGCGAGCTTCCAGCCTGATCGCGAGGAGTTCTTGGAATACGACGTCGCCAAACTCATCCACGAGTTGGGCACGCCGAAGAAACCCGTGATCGGCCTGATGAGTTCCATACCGTTGCAGGGCCAGTTCAACCCCGCTACCGGCCAGCTGGGCGACACCTGGCCGGTCATCGCGCAGCTCGAACAGGTCTTTTCCGTGCGTTCGCTGACCACGGATCTCGATCGCATCGAGAACGACGTCGACGTGCTGATGCTGGTGCATCCCAAGCAACTGGCCCCCAAGACCCTCTATGCCATCGATCAGTTCGTCATGCGCGGCGGCCGGCTATTGCTGTTCGTCGATCCGAATTCAGGGGCGGACACCGCCGGACGCGATCCGTCCAATCCGATGGCCGGCGCGATGGCCGATCACTCTTCGGACCTCGAGCCGCTTCTGCACACTTGGGGGGTCGACTACGATCCGACCAAGGTGATCGGCGACTTGTCGCGCGGCCTGGAAGTTCGCTCCAGCATGCAGGCGGCGCCGGTGCGGCACATCGGCATTCTCGGATTGCGCCACGACGACATGAATCAGAAGGACGTTCTGACCGCGACGCTGGAATCCATCAACCTGGCTACCGTCGGCTCGCTGTCGGCAAGCGCCGGCGCCAAGACCACCTTCGAACCCTTGCTGCTGAGTTCGAACGAGGCGGCTCCGATGCCCGCGCAGCGTTTCAACACGCTCTCCGATCCCTCTTCGCTGCGCGACGGCTTCAAGGCGACCGGGACGCGCTACGCCATCGCCGCACGCATCACCGGTCCCGTGGATTCGGCGTTTCCAAAAGGCGCTCCTCCTACCGATCAAAAGGCGTCCGGACCGCCGGTGGCGCATCTCGCGAAATCGACCGTGCCCGCGAATATCGTGGTGATTGCCGACACCGATATGCTCATGGACTACCTTTGGGTCCAGACCCGCGAGATCCTGGGACAGCGCGTCTCGCAGGCCTTCGCCAACAACGGCGACTTCATCGCCAACATCCTCGACAACTTGAGCGGCAGCGGCGCACTGATCAGCGTGCGTGGACGCGCGAGTTTCTCGCGGCCCTTCACGCGGGTGGAGCAGCTCAGGCACAGCGCGGACGACCGTCTGCGCAGCAAGTCGCTGGAGCTGCAGGCCGAACTGCGGCAAACCGAGGAGAAATTGACGGAGCTGCAGAGCAAGCGCAACGACCAGTCGTCTCTGATGTTGTCGCCGGAACAGGAAGACGAGCTCAAGCGCTTCACGGCGGAAAAGGCGCGCGTTCGCAAGGAATTGCGCGAGACGCAGCGCGGCTTGGACGTCGAGATCAATCGCCTGAATACCTGGCTCAAGGTGATCAACATCGGCATCGCGCCGTTGTGCGTGGCCGCTGCCGGAGTCATCATTCTCTACCTGCGCAGGCGCCGCCGCGTGGCCGGCTCGGCGGCCGCGCTTGCCTCGAGGTCGGCGTGAACCGTCGGCGCCTCACGGTGCTGGTCATCGCCGCGCTGCTGGTGATCGGCATTGCTTCGTATCTGAGCCAGCGCAGAAATGCCTCCCACGACACTCATGACGCGCCATTATTTCCGGCGCTGGCGGGTGAATTGGCCAGCGTTTCGTCGCTGGACATCCGCAAGGGATCGAAGACGCCGACGGTCAGTTTGCGCAAGAAGGGCGAGCAGTGGACGGTGGCGCAACGCGCCGATTACCCTGCCGATGTCTCGAAGCTGCGAAAACTATTGCTGTCCTTGAGCGATGCGAAAATCATCGAGGAGAAGACCTCCGAACCCGCGAACTTTGCCGTGATCGGCGTCGATGACCCCGCCAGCCCCACCACGCTCGGCACCGAAATCGTTTTCGCCGTGAAAGACGGATCGCACACCGTGATCGTCGGCAAGCCCTCGGGCGAAGGCAATTTCGTCAGGCGCGGCGGCGAAAAAACCAGCTACCTGGAAACGCCCGGCATTTACATCGAATCCGAACCGCGATTCTGGATCGACACCAAGCTCCTCGACATCCCGGCCGACAACATCGATCGCATCGATTACAAACCCGTGGCGGGGGCGCCCTACTCTGTGCATCGCGTCGTGGCACCGCACGCCGCTCCAGCTCCGGCCGGTGCTGCGGCCGCTGCATCCGCGGCAGCGCAGCCGGGAGCCGCGACGCAGCCCTCAGCCGCAGCGCAGCCCTCGCCCCCGGAAACGGGCAAAGACTTCGCCCTCGAGGGCACACCGCCGGGCCGCAAGCCGGCGGATTCGCCGACGTTGGCACCCTCGCCGGCGGTGTACGGGAGTTTGACCGCGGACGATGTCGCACCGGCTACGGAGATCGATTTCAGCAAACCTGCTTCCACGATCGTTACCATGAAAGACGGCAGCACCGTTACCCTCACCGGAACTGTGGTCGGCGATAAGCACTGGATTCAGGTGAATGCACCGAAGGACGCGGCCCTCATGGCCCGCACCACGGGCCGAGCGTTCCAAATAGCCGGCTACCGATACGATGGTCTATTCCGGCCGTTGGATCAATTGCTGGTGCCGAAAGAGGCGCCGCCCGATACCAAGGCGCCCAAGCCGCAGCAGCCGAAACAGCCGCAACTTAAACATCCTCAGCCGCCGCCGGACAAGCAGCCAGTCCAGCCGTGACCGACGGCTACAGCGCCGGATTTGCGCGCCGGTTCGCGGCCCTGATCTACGATGCGCTGCTTCTGGCAGCACTGATGCTGATCTTCACGACCGGCTTGGTCATGTTGATTGCGCGGTCGGCGATCGTACCGGAGACGGCGGGCCCCTGGGCGTATGCCTACCGCGGAGCGCTGCTTCTCATCATTGTCGGATACTACGTGGCCAATTGGACGCGCAGCGGCCAGACGTTGGGAATGCGCGCCTGGCGCCTGCGCGCCGTGAACGAACACGGCAAACGCATGAGCGTGCGCGCGGCGCTGCTGCGTTACCTGTACGGCGTGCTGGCTTGGGCGCCCGCGGCGCTCGGCGTGCTATGGCTGTACATCGACGCCGAGCATCTTGCCCTTCACGATCGATGGTCGCGGACAAGAGTCGTGCACCTACCGCGTTCTTGATATGGCGACCACAGTGCAGAGCGTCACGCATATCGTCGGCAGCCAACCCACCAGCATGGGATTGAGATTGAAAAGCTGACCGCCATTCTCCACCGTGCGCGTGACCAGAAAGAACAGCACTCCCAGGAGCACGCCGATTACCGTACGGGTGCCGGCGCCCGTGGTGCGCAAGGGTCCGAACACGAACGGCAACGCCAGCATGGTCACGACGATCACCGCAAACAGCCTGGCGATTCGCGACCAGAAACCGATCTCGAACACTGCGGTCTCCAGACTGTTGCGGCGCAGATGATCGATGTACGAAGCCAACCCGTGCAGCGTCAGCAGCTGCGGATCGGTTGCGGCCAGCCCGAGGAAATCGGGATTCACCGTGGTGTGCATGGTCTCCTCGCTGCGGGTATCCGCCTCGACATGGTCTTTGCCGAAGCGCGAGGTCGCCACATCCTGCAGGTTCCAGCGGCCCGGATCAGCGACCGAGATGCGCGCCGCGCGCAAGATCGAGTTCAAGCGTGTCGGACCGTCGAGCTTGAATACTGAAACCCCGCCGAACGCGTGGTCGGCGTCGCCGGTCTGGACGCGCAGAATCAGATTGCCGTCCTTGATCCACGCGCTGCTCGAGCCGGCGAAGCTTACGTCAGCCATCTTGGCGGTGGTCTTTTCTCGTTTCGCGAATTGCGCCATCGGCGGTGCGGCATATTCGCCTATCCCATACATCATCACGGCGAGAGTCAGGCCGGCCAGGCCGACAGGCCAGCCGATGCGCCACACCGAGACTCCCGAGGCCCGCGTGACCACCAATTCGCTGCCGGCCGCCAGGTTGCCCAGACCCATCAGTGCCCCGATCATCGCGCCGATGGGCAGCAGTTCGAATGCCGTCTGCGGCAGGTTCAACAGCGTGTTGACGAAAGCGTCGCCGCCGCTGTAGTTGCCGACGCCGATATCGCTCTGCTGACTGATGAACAGCACCAGCGCGGCAAGCGTCAGCATCACCAGCATCGCCATGCCCGCATAGATCAGCACCGTGCGATACAGATATCGATCGAGTGTGTTCATGCATTCCTCGCATGGCGCATCACCAGATACAGGCCGAATGCCAAAGCAGCCGCGTGCACCCACCACACCCCGATCTGCGGCGGCAAGATCCCCTTCTCAATCCAGATTTTCGCCGCGGATAAAAGATTCGAATAGACGAAGTACACCACGATGGCGAAGCCCACCCTGGCATAGCGGCCTTGGCGCGGGCGCAGGCGGCTCAAGGGCACGGCGATGAGCGTCAGCACCAACGCCATCAGGGGCGTGGATGACCTGAATTGCAGCTGCGCGATGTCCGAGGGCGCTTTCGAACCGAGCAAGTCGCGCGTCGGTTTCGTGTCAGGATCCAGCGAGCCTTGGTATTCTGGGGGCGCGGCAATGGGAATGCCATGCTCGCGGAACTCGATGACGCGAAAGTCCGGTTTTCCAGGCACTCCCTCGTAGCGCCGGCCGTTGAACAAGGTCACCAAATGCGTTCCCTGCGGCGCCTTGGAGTAGGTCGCCGTGTCGGCGAGCGCCACCTCGATGCGTCCGGCCGTCTCGCGCTGTACGAACACATTGTGCAGAACCCCTTCCTGGTCGACGCGCTCGGCGTAAAACACCGCGTCGCCGCCGCTGAAGGCGCGAAAGCGCCCCGCATCGAGCTGGCCGAATTGCGCTTCCTTGATGGCCGAGGTTCGCAGCAACTGCACCTGCGCATCGGCCCGCGGCACCTGCACGAAGACCAGCCAGGCCAGACCCACCGCGATGACCGCCGCGAAGCAGTACAACGGCGCCAGCAGCCGCGCCGGCCCGAATCCGCAGGCCTGCAAAGCGGCCATTTCGCTGTCGTGGTACATGCGGCCGAGCGTCAGCACGACCGCGAGCAGCAATCCGACGGGCACGATCACCGACAGATACATGACCGTGCCCAGCGCGATCAAATCGAGCACCACGCCCCGGCCGTATTCGTTTTCGGCGGCTTGACCCAGCACGCGGGACAGCTGATTGGAGACCAGAATCGCCACCAATACTCCGGTCACGGCGAGCCAGGTCTGCATCACCTCCCTGAGCACATAGCGTTGCATCGTCCATTTCATGGGGCCGAGCTTAGAGCCTTCGCGATAATCTAGTAAACTATTTGGCTTGGCCCACGCGGCACCCCTATTCGGAAACGGACGGAGCTTCAAGGATATGGAATTCAAAGCGATCGTTGACGGCAAGATGCGCGAAGCGGCGGGCTGCGCCGTGGTCGGCGCCTACGAGAATGGCGAACTCGGCGCGGCCGGCCGCCGCATCGATACGCAACTCGGCGGTCTGATCGCCAAGCTGCACCGTGACGGGGATTTTGCCGGGAAACTGGGCGATTTATTGATGCTGCCCGCGCCCGCCGGCGCCGCCGCGGCGCGCCTGCTGTTGATCGGTCTGGGACCGAAGGCAAATTTCGGCCGCAAGCAATATCGCAAGGCGCTGCAGAGCGCGGCTCAGGCGCTCGCTAAGACCGGCGCAAGCGATGCCATCCTGTACTTGACCCTGGAGGAGATGCCGGAGCTCGATGCCAATTACCGCGCCCGCATCGCCGCCGAGGTGTTCTGCGTTCAAGCTTACAAGATTCCTGACCTGAAAACCGCGGCCAAACCGAAGCCCCGGCCCTTGTCGAAGCTCAGCGTCGCCCTGGCGGATGCGCGGGCTGTGAAGGCCGCCAGCGCCGGACTTGCCGCCGGAGCAGCGCTCGGCGGCGGGATCAAGCTGGCGCGCGATCTTGCCAATCTTCCCCCCAACGTCTGCACGCCCACCTATTTGGGAAATAGGGCCATGCAACTGTCCAAGGAATTCCCCGCCATCAAGACCAAGGTTTTGGACGCTGCGGCGATCAAGGCGCTGAAAATGGGCGCATTCATGGCGGTGACGCAAGGGTCGGATCAGCCGCCGCGGCTCATCGTCTGCGAATATCGGGGTGGCGCAAAGAATCTCGCGCCGATTTGCCTGATCGGCAAGGGCATTACTTTCGATACCGGAGGCATTTCGCTCAAGGACCCCGGTGCCATGGACGAGATGAAATTCGACATGAGCGGCGGGGCGACCGTGCTCGGCGCGCTGCGTAGCGCGGCGGAGCTGAAACTGCCCATCAACGTGGTCGTGATCGTGGCGGCATGCGAAAACATGCCGAGCGGCGGCGCCATCAAGCCCTCCGACATCGTCACGAGCATGTCGGGCCAGACGGTCGAGATACTCAATACGGACGCCGAGGGGCGCCTGGTGCTCTGCGATGCCATCACCTACAGCCGCCGCTTCAACCCCCAGGCGGTGATCGACGTCGCCACGCTGACCGGCGCTTGCATCGTTGCCTTGGGCAGCCACGTGAGCGGTCTCATGAGCAACGACGAAGCCTTGGCCGACGAGTTGAGCGACGCGGGCCAGCGTGCCGACGACCGTGCCTGGCGCTTGCCGGTGGGTGATGAATACGCGGAGCAGTTGAAGAGCAACTTCGCCGATCTTGCCAACGTCGGCGGCCGCGAGGGCGGTGCCTGCACGGCGGCGTCCTTTCTTTGGAAATTCGCGAAGGATTTGCGTTGGGCGCACCTCGACATCGCCGGAACGGCATGGCTCGGCGGATCGCAAAAAGGCAGCACCGGGCGGCCGGTACCGCTGTTGGTCGACTTTCTGATCCGCCGTTCGAAGTCCTCATGACCGAGCGCGTCGACTTTTACGTGTTGAAGAGTGCGACGCCCAAGCAACGCTGGATCTTCGCCTGCCGGCTCGCCGAGAAAGCCTATCTGAGCGACCTCAAGGTTGCGATTCTGCAAGACGACGTGAGCAACGCGAAGTTGCTGGACGATCTTTTGTGGACCTTCAACGAGCGCTCCTTCGTGCCGCACGAGCTGTGCCTCGACGAGAAGTTCGATCCGGCCACACCGGTACATGTGGGACTCGATTCGAGCGAGCTGCCCGCCGTTGACCTGTTGGTCAACCTGACCGATCGGCTGCCCGAGGGCCTGGATCGCTTTGCGCGCGTTGCCGAAATCATGGACGCGGACCCCGCGCGGTTGCGGCTGGGACGCGAACGTTTCAAGTCGTACCGGGATTTGAAGGTTGCGATGGATACTCATCAGATAGGCGCTGATTAAGCTGCGATCGGCTCGTGAATAAATCGTTCTCCCCTGCGGACATCGAAGCGCGCATCTATGCGCACTGGGAAGCATGCGGCTACTTTGCGCCGAGCGGCCGCGGGCCCGCTTACTCCATCGCCATACCGCCGCCGAACGTCACCGGCACGCTTCACATGGGACACGCATTCCAGGACACCGTGATGGACGCGCTGATTCGCTATCATCGCATGCGCGGCTTCGACACCCTGTGGCAGCCGGGCACCGATCACGCCGGCATCGCAACGCAAATGGTGGTCGAACGGCAGCTGAATGCGCTCGGTCAGAGGCGCTTAGGATTGGGCCGCGATGCCTTTGTCGAGAAGGTCTGGCAATGGAAGGAAACTTCAGGCGGCATCATCGCGCAGCAAATGCGCCGCCTCGGAGCTTCCGTCGATTGGCAGCGGGATCGGTTCACCATGGATCCTGGCCTGTCGCAGGCGGTCACGGAAGTTTTCGTCAAACTCTACGAAGAGGGTCTGATTTACCGCGGCAAGCGCCTGGTGAATTGGGATCCGGTGTTGAAGACCGCGCTGTCCGATCTGGAGGTGGTCGCTGAAGAGGAGACCGGCAATCTTTGGCACCTGCGCTATCCCTTGAGCGAGGCGAGCGGGTATCTGGTGGTCGCGACCACGCGCCCGGAGACGATGTTGGGGGATGCCGCGGTGGCGGTGCACCCGGAAGACGAGCGCTACCGCCACCTGGTCGGCCGCAAGGTGCGCTTGCCGCTCACGGAGCGCGAGTTGCCCATCATTGCCGACAGTTATGTGGATCCGGCATTCGGCAGCGGTTGCGTGAAGATCACGCCCGCGCACGATTTCAACGACTACGAGGTCGGCCAGAGGCACGGCTTGCCGCTCATCAATATCATGACCATTGATGCGTCGCTCAATGACAGCGTGCCCCCAGCCTATCGCGGCCTGGACCGGAGCGCGGCGCGAACCCGCGTGCTCGCCGATCTGGAGGCGCTCGGGCTGATCGAGCGCATCGAACCTCACAAGCTCACGGTGCCGCGGGGCGACCGCAGCAACGCGGTGCTCGAACCGCTGCTTACCGACCAATGGTTCGTGGACATCAAACCGCTGGCGTTGCCGGCCATTCAGGCCGTCGAGACGGGCCGCGTGCGCTTCATTCCCGAACAATGGAGCGCCGTCTATTACGAATGGATGCACAAGATCAAAGACTGGTGCATCAGCCGGCAGCTATGGTGGGGCCACCGCATCCCGGCCTGGTACGACCCCGATGGCCGCTGGTACGTCGCTCGCAGCGAAGCGGAAGCGCGCGCGGCGCACGGCATCGCCGCGTCCGTGCCGTTGCGCCAGGACGATGACGTTCTCGACACCTGGTTCTCTTCGGCGCTCTGGCCGTTCTCCACGCAAGGTTGGCCGCAGCAGACTGCGGCGCTGAAAACCTACTATCCCACCTCGGTGCTGGTGACCGGCTTCGACATCATCTTCTTCTGGGTCGCCCGCATGATCATGATGGGCCTCAAGTTCACCGGCGAGGTGCCCTTCCGCGATGTCTACATCCATGGGCTGATTCGCGACCAGGACGGCCAGAAGATGTCCAAATCCAAGGGCAATGCAGTCGATCCCTTGGATATCGTCGACGGCATTTCGCTGGAAGCGCTGTTGGCAAAGCGCACCACCGGCCTGATGCAGCCGCACATGAAGCCGGCGATCGAGAAAGCCACGCGCAAGCAATTCCCGCAGGGCATCGCGGCTTACGGCACGGACGCGCTGCGTCTGTGCCTGGCGCGTCTCGCCACGCAGAGCCGGGACTTGCGCTTCGACATGGCTCGCGTCGAGGAATATCGCAACTTCTGCAATAAGTTGTGGAATGCCGCGCGCTTCGTTTTGATGAACGTCGAACATCACGAGATTCGCGCTCAAGGCGCGGAGTTCAGCCTCGCGGACCGCTGGATTCGCTCGCGCTTGAAAGCCATGCTGACGCGCATCGAGTCCGGTTTCGCCGAATATCGGCTTGACGTGGTGACCAACGCGTTATACGAATTTACCTGGCACGAATACTGCGATTGGTACGTGGAATTCTCGAAGGCCGCGCTGCAGTCCGAGTCCGCTTCCCCGGCCGCCAAGGCAGGCGCGCGCTTCACCCTGATTTCCACGCTCGAGGCGCTGCTGCGCGCCTTGCACCCCGTGGCTCCCTTCATCAGCGAGGAGATCTGGCAGCGCGTACGGCCGATCATCGGCGCGAACTGCGACTCCATCATGCAGACGGATTTTCCGGTTGCCGCCGGCGTGGACGCCGACAGTGAAGCCGAAGCGGAGATGCGTTGGGTGATGGGTTTCATCCTCGGGATCCGCCAGATCCGCGGGGAAATGGACATCGCGCCCAGCCGTAAGCTGGATGTGATATTGCAAAACGCCAACGGGCAGGACCGTGAATACCTGGCACGCAATCGGCAATACCTGGCGCGGCTCGCCGGCATCGAATCGCCGCGCCTGCTCGGTGCGGCCGATGCCGCGCCGATTTCCGCCGTCGCATTGCTGGGAACCATGGAGATTTTGGTGCCCATGGCCGGACTGATCGAGCCGGCGGCCGAACTCGAACGGCTGTCGAAGCGGCTGCGCAAGGCGGAGGTGGACTTGGGCAAATTGACGGCCAAATTGGAGAACGCCGACTTCGCCAAGAACGCACCGTCCGATATCGTGGCGAAGGACCGGCTGCGCATCGAGGAGTTGCGCATTGAGATCGCCCAGCTCAGCGCTCAAATTTCCCGAGTACGCGGGCTCGGGGGCGGGTGAACATGCCGCACGCGCAGATTGATGCGGCGCTCGCCCAGCTCAATCGCGTCATTCTCGGTAAGGATCCGCAGATCAGGTTGTGCCTTGCCTGTCTGTTGGCGCGCGGCCATCTCTTGATCGAGGATATTCCCGGCGTCGGCAAGACCACGCTCGCGCACGCCATCGCCAAGACACTCGGCCTGTCCTTCCAGCGCGTGCAGTTCACCAGCGATCTTCTACCCGCGGATGTTCTCGGCGTCTCCATTTTCGATCGCGACACCGGCAAATTCCGCTTCCAGCGCGGCCCGATATTCGCTCAACTCGTGCTGGCCGACGAGATCAATCGGGCTTCGCCCAAGGCGCAAAGTGCGTTGCTCGAAGCGATGGAGGAGCGGCAGGTGACCCTGGACGGCCAATCGATGGCGCTGCCCGACCCTTTCTTCGTCATCGCTACGCAGAATCCTCAAGACCAGGTGGGCACTTTTCCCCTGCCTGAATCGCAGCTCGACCGGTTCTTGATGCGCGTGCACTTGGGATATCCCGCGGCCGCGGCCGAGCGCGAACTATTGAGCGGCGTCGATCGGCGCGATCTGGTCAACACGCTCGACATCGTGATTGCTCCGGACAGTCTGCGCCGGCTGCAGCAGGCGGTGCTGGAGGTGCATGTCGCTCCGGCCCTGCTCGACTACGTACAAGCGTTGGTGGCGCACACACGCCGCGCGCCGGGGTTGAATGCCGGGCTGTCGCCGCGCGCCGCCATCGGCCTGTTGCGCGCGGCGCGCGCCTGGGCCCTGATAGCGAAACGCAATGCGGTGATTCCCGAGCACATTCAAGCCGTATTCGCCTCGGTCGTCGAGCACCGGGTGCGCCAGCGCAGCAGCGATGCGGCCGTCGTTACCCGGCTGCTCGAAGCCGTCCCGGTCCCTTGACGGAGAACGAGGTTCCGTGAACTCATTGCGGCAGGCGGCGAAAAAAAAATTGCGCGCCTGGTCCGCGCGCCGCCATGGACGCGACGTTTTGCCGATGCGGATCTCTCGGCGGCGAATCTACATTTTGCCGACCCGCTTCGGCATGATGCTGGCGGTGATCCTGGCGGCGATGCTCATCGCCGGCCTGAATTACAACAGCAACCTTGGGCTCGCTTTCGCTTTTCTGGTGGCCAGTCTGACGTTGGTGACCATGCACCATTGCAACCGCAATCTGCTCGGCATCCTCGTCGATGTAACCACCGAAATCGACGCGTTCGCCGGACGCGAGGCCGGCGTGGATTTCGTGCTGCGCAACGAGTCCAATGTGGATCGGCCCGACGTGGAGATCCGCATATTGAGCGCCGCCGGCATGGGCCGCTCGAGCGCCCGCAACGAGGATCTGGTGAGCGTCGTCGTTGCGGCTCCCGGCCGCGGTGTGCTGCAAGTCGAACAGTTCGAGCTGCGCACCCGTTACCCATTCGGCTGGTTCTACGCCTGGACCTACGTGCAAAGTCCCGTGACGATCTTCGTCGCCCCGGCGCCCCTGGGCTCGCGGACGCTTCCCTCGAACCGGGAAAGCGGCACGGCCGCGGCGGCGGAGACGCGCGGCGATGAAGATTTCTCGGGCCTGCGTGCCTATCAGCCCGGCGTGCCGTTGAAACATATGGCCTGGAAATCTCTGGCCCGCGGCGGCGAGGCCGCGGTGCGCACGTACACCGGCCTCGCGGCGCAGCCTGAATGGTTGGAGTGGACTGCGCTGGAGGGGCTCGATACCGAAGCGCGCCTGTCGCAGCTGTGTCTGTGGGTTCTGGAGAGCGACGGCGCGCAGCGTCCTTATGGATTACGCATTCCCGGCACGGAAATCGCCCCGTCGGGCGGCGCCGCCCATCGCTTCGCCTGCCTGCGCACCCTTGCCGCGTATGGCGGCGGAACCGCATAGCCATGGAGCGCGTGTCCTTCGAGCACCTGTTGAGCATCTCGGCCTGCTTGTTGCTGGCGCTGCTGGCGCACGTCAATTCCCTGCCCGTATGGGTACCCCTGATCGTCGCCATTTGCGGCGCGATCCGCTTGATGATGGCGTGGCGCGGCGGCGGTGCGCCCAAGCGCTGGGTACTGCTGACGGTGGCCGCCTTGGTCAGTGCCTTGGCGTTTCTGAAGTTCCACACCTTCAACGGCTTGCCGGCAGGCACGGCGCTTCTCGCATTGATGATGGGGCTGAAGCTGCTCGAAACGGCCACCCGGCGCGACATCTACATCATCACCTTGGGCATCTACTTTCTGTGCATAGCAGCGCTGCTCAACAGCGAATCTTTCTGGCTGCTGGGGTATCTGGTCGGAGTCTGTTGGCTCACCAGCGCCACGCTGCTGCGCCTCACCACCAGTCAGCCGGCGTCCGCCTGGCTTCCCAGCCTGCGCTACGGTGCTCGGCTGCTCGCACAAGCCTTGCCGTTGGCGTTGATATTTTGGCTGTTGTTTCCGCGTCTCGGCGGCCCTTTATGGTCGCTGCCGGTCGACTCCGACAGCGCCGAGTCCGGCTTGGGCGAATCCATGAGTCCTGGCGACATCACGCAGCTGGCGCAGTCGGATGAAATCGCCTTCCGCGTGCATTTCCTCGCCGCGCCGCCGCCGCCCGAGGAACTCTACTGGCGTGGGCCGGTGTTCAATGATTTCAACGGCCGGAAATGGTACGGCTCGCTGTCCGCTTCGCGAAAGGATCCGCAGCTTGTGCTGAATGGTCCGGCGTATCGCTACGTCGTGAGCCTGGAGCCGCATCAGCATGTGTGGATATTCACGCTCGATTGGCTGAAAGAATCGAACCTGCCGCGCGCCTTCCTCACGGCGGACCATACGCTGGTGAGTCCGTTCGCCGTATCCCGTCCCGTCGATGTCGCCGCCACATCGTATCCGCACGCCAACTTCCTCGATCCGTTGTCCGAGAGATTGCGGCAGCGGGAACTCGATCTGCCGAGAGGCGCCAACCCGCGCACGCGGCAGCTCTCGCAGCGCCTGCGCGCCGAGCATCCCAACGACATGGAGTTCGTGGGCGCCGTGCTGCAGATGTTCGCGCAACAACCCTACTACTACACATTGACGCCGCCAAAACTCGCCGACGACTCCGTGGACCAGTTTCTGTTCGACACCAAGCGCGGATTTTGCGGTCACTACGCCTCGGCGTTTGCCGTCCTGATGCGCGCCGCCGGAATACCGGCGCGCGTCGTCACCGGCTACCAGGGCGGCACGTTCAATCGCTTCTCGGATTACTGGATCCTGCGCCAGAGCAATGCGCACGCATGGGATGAAATCTGGATCGATGGGCGCGGCTGGATTCGCATCGATCCCACCGCGTCGATCGCGCCGCAACGCGTCGAACGCGATGTCGCCGATTCGGTGAGCGCCGATACCGCCACCGTGAGCCACTGGCGCGGACATTCACGCTGGCTGGCGGATGCGCGTTTGCGCCTCGACGCGCTCAGCGAGCTGTGGCGCGAACGGGTCCTGACCTTCAATCAGGATTCTCAGGATCGTCTGCTGGAAATGCTGCACATTCCGGATCCCGACGGCGAGAAGCTGGTGATGGTGCTCGCGGCCGCCTTAGGTTGCGTCCTGGTGTGGCTGACGTGGCAGGTGCGGCGCGAACTTGATGCGCACTCTCCGGATCCGGCCGTTCGCAGCTATGCACGGCTCTGCACGAAGCTTGCCGCCGCGGGAATTCCGCGCCGAGCTCATGAAGGACCGGAAAGCTACGCCGAGCGCGTTGCGGGGCTGCGCCCCGATCTTGCGGTGCAGGTGGAAATGCTATGCCGTTACTATTCGAATTTGCGCTTTGCGCCGCCAGCGGGTCTTAGCGTGGCGCAGTTCCGCGCCCAGGTGCGCGGTTTCCGGCCGAGCCGATCCCCCCGCTGATCGGGATCCGGCGTGACGGCCGGATCGAGCATCAGGCGGCGAGATTTTCCCGGGTCTCGAGAAATTTTATTTCCGGCCAGCGCTCCTCGGTGAGCCCGAGATTGACGCGGGTCGGCGCCAGATACACCAGCTCGCCTGCGTGATCGACGGCCAGATTGTCATGCGCCTTCGCCCTGAACTCGGACAGACGCTTTTCATCCCGCAAATTCACCCAGCGTGCCGCCGCCACGTTGATCGGCTCGAACACGCATTGCACGCTGTATTCATCCTGCAGCCGAAATGCCACCACCTCGAACTGCAGTTGGCCGATGGCGCCGAGTATCAAATCATTGTTGCGTAGCGGTTTGAACAGCTGGGTGGCGCCCTCCTCGCACAGCTGCGACAGGCCTTTCTGCAAGGCCTTCATGCGCAGCGGATCCTTGAGCACGGCGCGGCGGAATATTTCCGGCGCGAAATTCGGCACGCCCGTGAAGGTAAGCTCCTCACCCTCGGTGAAGGTATCTCCGATGTTGATCGTGCCATGGTTGTGCAGGCCGATGATGTCCCCCGCGAATGCCTCCTCCGCCTGGCTGCGGTCCGCCGCCATGAATGTCAGCGCGTCGGCGACGCGCACGTCCTTGTGGGTACGCACATGGTGCATGCGCATCCCGCGGCTGTATCTGCCGGAGCAGAGGCGCATGAAGGCGATGCGGTCGCGGTGGCCGGGGTCCATGTTGGCTTGGATCTTGAACACGAACCCGGTGAGCTTCGCTTCGCCGGGGTCCACCGAACGCTGCAGCGTCGGGCGCGGCAGCGGCGCGGGAGCATGCGTGACGAACGCCGACAGCAATTCGCGCACGCCGAAGTTGTTGACCGCCGATCCGAAGAAGACCGGCGTTTGCTTGGCCGCCAGGTAGCGTTGCAGGTCGAAACTCGGACTCGCACCCCGCACCAGCTCGACTTCCTCCAGAAACTGGGCGTAGCGATCCTTTAAGAATTCCCGCGCGGCATCGCTTAAGATTCCGTCGATGGTTTCATGGCTGCCGATACGGCCCTTCTCCACCGGCACGTACACGTAAATCCGATCCTCGATCAGATGGTAGACGCCGAGCAGATCCCGGCCCATGCCGATCGGCCAGGTGATCGGCGTGCATTGGATCTTCAACACGCTCTCGATCTCGTCCAAGAGTTCGATCGGCGCGCGCCCGTCGCGGTCCAATTTATTGACGAACGTCATGATGGGCGTATCGCGCAGCCGGCACACGTCCATCAGTTTGATGGTCCGCTCCTCCACGCCCTTGGCGCAGTCGATGACCATGAGCGCCGAATCGACCGCGGTCAGCGTACGGTAAGTGTCTTCGGAAAAATCCTCATGCCCCGGGGTATCGAGCAAATTGACGATTCGACCCTCGAAGGGAAACTGCATCACCGATGAAGTCACCGAGATGCCGCGCTGCTGCTCGAGCCGCATCCAATCGGAGGTGGCATGCCGCGTCGCCTTGCGCCCCTTGACGGTGCCCGCCATCTGGATGGCGCCGCCGAACAGCAGCAACTTCTCCGTCAAGGTGGTTTTGCCGGCGTCCGGATGCGAAATGATCGCGAATGTCCGTCGACGGTTGATTTCATTGGATATTTCTGACTCAAATCCCGACACAATCCTGGCCCCTGATCCGTAACTACCTGATTACACTATAACCTAGAGCCGCCGCCCCGCAGGTCCCGCGCGGGCTGCCGCGAGCGCATCGCTAGTTTTTGACTTCCCTTGTCACATCGCCCCTTTGTCACATCGCTGGCTCCCCGATCGTCTTAGTCAGAGAGTCCGTCGCCTGGAGAAATATGTTCAAAAGAGTTGCGGCCGGGATCCTCAGCGCGTTGAACGTGCTTCTCGGGCGCGAAGTGCATGGCAGGCTCTTGGGAGCGTTCATGAAGGCCCTGAACGACGGCGATGCGACGCTGCTCAAGATGCTGCTTCGTGAAGACGCAATTTACATCAATGACAGTGGCGGGCACCGACCTGCCGCGTCTCGACCCGTGTGCGGAGCAAGGCGCATCATACGTCTGCTTACCGGACTGGCGCGGCGCTACCAGCAGCCCGAGGACTCCGTATCGGCGATGCCGGCGCTGGTCAATGGAAGCGACGCGCTGCTTGTCTACCTGAACGGCGGGCTGGTCCAGATGTGGACAGTATCAACCGATGGCGTGCATATCATGGCGGTGTACGTCGTGAGCAACCCGGAGAAGCTTGCAAGACTGGCTTAATGCGACGGGAATCCCAGCCTAAGCGGTGGAGCTGACCGCTTGGCTGGTTAAGGACCGGCGCCTCTGTGGCGGTGAACGCAACGACCATCCATTTTCCACTTCGCCTGGCGTAAACCTTCATGAACTGCCACCTGTCCTCACGAAGTGAGCCGCCGAGGGTCCGTGACCGAAATAGGTTCCCGCTAACAATGGCTGTCTCTCCTAAGCTTCGTATCTTTACGTCGGTGGTCTCATAGCGCGAGAATTTCATGCGGCCGGTTTTTACAAACGATAAGGCGTCCGCCTTAGCCCAGGCAGGAAGAAATAGAAGCGAGAGAATCGCAGCCACTAAAGCTATCAAAGTAATTTTAGGCATGAAGTGGCGCCTCTCCCCAGGACTCGTCCATGATCGGCGTTCGCTACCGCAGCCGACAAGCGTCTGCTTTAACGAAGCTCGAACTGCTGCATCATGTTGTCATGGATCGCGTCTCTTGAAGGCGATGGCCCCAACCCAGTGTTGCGATAATAGAGCGCCTTCAAGAAGGCTAGATCGCCGGCGGTTATCGCCGTCGGCTTTTCACGTGCGCCGCAGCTCGATGACATCAAGTCCAGAATGCTCGGCAGTGGATCGCAATTATCCGGCGATTGCACCACTGACAAGGTCAACATCGATAAGTAGTCAGAGATCGTACCGATGGTGGCGCCGGCAACCTTGGTGGTGTCGACGACCAGGATGACGATGCCGATGCCGATGCCGCTGCCGCTACCGCCGCCCAAACGCGTTCCCATGCTGTCGCTGTTGACGTAATTCTGGGTGACCTGCGGCCAAACAGGCAGAGCATCGAGCCGCAATAATGACACCTCAGTATTCAAGACGGTGGCGCCGCCCCTTGTCGTCAGGTACCAGCCCTGGATCGCATGATCGCTTCTAAATGCAATCAGATCCCTCATCCCCCCGGAATATTTGTTGCGAAAGTAAACCGTGGCCCACTTTTTCACGTCATCCATTTTTTGCTGGGGATTGTTCGTGAACAGTATCTGCACATTGGCCTTGCATTGCGGGTCATTCTGCACGGGTGCGCCAACATACGTTGCCAAAGCACGAAGTCGCGCCGTGACGAAGGCGTTGTATCCCGGGCTGAGACCGACGGTTTGCGGGCATATGCTTTGCATGCCTCCACGCCAACGCGCAAGGTTGCCCGCCGTAGGGGTATTGATGTAGTGCACCGTGGCGTGGTGCAGGACGAATTGACTCAGGCTATCCCCGGCCAATTCTTGATCGGTAGGCGGTCGCGGCGCCGTCACGGTGACATCCGGAGTCTCTGCCGATGGGCTTGCATTTGCGTTGGGGTCGGGCTGCGCCGGTTTGGCCGCAGGCGTTATAGCCGCGTCGACAGATCCGCCCGCATGTAGGTCCTCTGCGCGCGCAATGGTAAGCCATGCAATCATTACCACAATCGCGGGGAGTAGCATCGGCGAAACAATACGTTTACTTCCGGATGCCATCGCCAGCTCGCGACCGAAGAAGTATTCCGTGGGCGCCTTGATCCACCATTTCAAGTGCATATATTTGCTCCAATGGCCCGCGACCTCCCAGTGGATTGCAGCCGTGTACAAGATACGTTCGAGGGCGGAAAAGCGGAACCTGCCTAGGCTATTTGACTTCGGGCCGCAGGATTATGCGCAGCACCGCCGCATCCTCGCGGCCCACAGTGGCCTGGTAGTAGCCGCGCCGCACGCCGACCTGTTCGAAGCCCATGGAATGATAGAGGCGCGACGCCGCGGTGTTGGAGGGCCTGACCTCGAGGAACGCCTCCTGCATTCCCGCAGCCCGCGCCCGGTCCATCAAATACACCAGCATTTTACGTGCGTACCCGCGGCCGCGATATTCCTCGCGAATGCAGACGTTCAGGATATGCGCCTCGCCCGCGCCCACCGACATGATGCCGTACCCGCCCATGTCGCCGCCCGCATCGACGACCCGGCAAACGTAGCCGACGCGCAGGCAATCGCGGAAAATGCCTTCGCTCCATGGGAATTGATAGGCCGACCGCTCGATGGTGACCACCATGGGAATGTCCAGTTCGTTCATGGGTCTGATCGCGACCAATGCGTAATCGAGTTCGCGTTTGACGCTAGACACGCGCGCAGACCTCACGGGCGAATTTCAGATCTTCCCACGCCTTGCGCTTGTCCGCCGGCGTGCGCAGCAAATATGCGGGATGATACGTGGCGATCAAGGGGACTTGCGAGTGTCCAAAGCGATGCGCCTTGAGCCGCAGGCGGCCCAGCGGGGAGTCGGTGCGCAAGAGATTCTGCGCCGCGATGCGCCCCACGGCCAGCAAGATCTTGGGCCTCAGCAGAGCGATTTGCTGCTCCAGGTAAGGCAGACACTCGGCCGCTTCGGAGGCGGCCGGATCACGGTTGCCGGGAGGCCGGCATTTGAGCACGTTGGCGATATACACCTGTTCGCGCGCCAGTCCGACCGCCCGCAGCATGGAATTGAGCAGCTGCCCCGCCCGGCCGACGAACGGCTCGCCGCGCGCGTCTTCCTCGGCGCCTGGCGCCTCCCCGACGATGAGCCATTGCGCTTGCCGGGAGCCGACACCGAACACGGTTTGCGTTCGCGTGGCGTGCAGTGGGCAGCGCATACAGGCCGCAACCCGGGCCTCGAGCTGCGGCCAATCGACGCCCCGCTCGCGCTCCGCTGCGCTGGCTGCGCCGGCTGCGGACACCCGAGCCGCCGGGGGCACCAGATCGGCTGGCGCCGGATTGGTTGGGGGCGCCAGATTGGCTGGGGGCACTGGATCTGCCGGCGCGGACACGGCTCCCGCCCGCAGTTGGATCGGTGCCGCGATTGTCTCGCGCTTCACCCAGGTTTCGATTCCGATGGCGTGCAGATATTCCTTGCGCAAAGCCCTATTCATGCGCGTGCACCACGGGCCGATTGCGCCGGCGCAGCTTGCGATACACCCACAACAGGGGTGCCGAGGCGGCGTAGCTGCCGAATATCACCAGCAAGGTGATCGGTGGATGCAAGAAGATGAGCACGAAAGCCAGGGGCACGAACACGATGTAGGTGAACCGGACTTTGGCGCCGGGGCTTGCATATTTGAAGCTGTTGAATGGGAAACGGCTGATCATCAGCGCGCCCGCCGCCGCTGTGGCCAGGAAGGCCAATATCAGTCCGGGCAGACCGACGTCGGTCCGATCGCTTGCGAGCCAGATCAAGGCCGCGACGATGGCCGCCGCCGATGGGCTGGGCAGACCTTCGAAGTAGTGTTTATCCTGGGTGGCGGGACGAGAATTGAAGCGTGCCAGGCGCAATGCAGCGGCGGCGGCGTAAAAGAAGCATACCAGCCATCCGACACGGCGCCACAGCGGACCATATTCGGCAACTCGGGCGACGCCCCATTGATAGGTGACTATGGCGGGCGCCAGCCCGAATGACACCATGTCGGACAAGCTGTCGTATTCCTTGCCAAAAGCGCTTTCAGTATGCGTCCAGCGAGCGACCCGCCCGTCGAATCCGTCGAAGATCATGGCGACGAAAACCGCGATGCCTGCATAGGCGAATTTCTGATCGATCGCTGCCACGACTGCGTAGAAGCCGGCAAACAGCGCTCCGGTGGTGAGCAGGTTCGGCAGCCAGTACACGCCGCGCTTGCGCGCTTGTGAGTCGTCTTCGTCGCCCATTGGCCGCATGATACCAGGGGGGCTACTGTAAGATATGCGGCTATGCGCCTGTCCCAATTCCCCATATCGACACTGAAAGAGGTGCCCTCGGAGGCCGAGGTCATCAGCCACCAGCTCATGCTGCGAGCCGGCATGATCCGCCGGGTCGCCGCCGGCCTCTATGTCTGGCTGCCGATGGGCCTGCGCGTTCTGCGCAATGTGGAGCGGATCGTGCGCGAGGAGATGAACCGCGCCGGCGCTTTCGAGCTGCTCATGCCGACAGTTCAGCCCGCCGAGTTATGGAAAGAATCGGGGCGGTGGACCAAGTACGGGCCCGAACTGCTGCGCTTCAAGGACCGCCATGAGCGCGAGTTTGTCTACGGCCCCACGCACGAGGAGATCATCACAGACATCGCGCGGCGCGAGCTGCGCAGCTACAAGCAACTGCCGGTGAACTTCTACCAGATTCAATTCAAGTTCCGCGATGAGATCCGCCCCCGTTTCGGCGTCATGCGCGCACGCGAGTTCATCATGAAGGATGCCTACTCCTTCCATACCGACGCGGCGAGCCTGGCGGAGGGCTATCGGCTCATGTACGACGCATACACACGCGTCTTCACGCGGATGGGCTTGAAGTTTCGGGCCGTCCAAGCCGACGGCGGCAGCATCGGCGGCGACACCACCCAGGAGTTCCACGTTCTGGCGGATTCGGGCGAGGATGCGATCGCGTTCTCGGACGGCGACGATTACGCGGCCAATTTGGAGACCGCAGCCACGCTGCCTGCCGCCACGCCGCGGCGCGCGGCCACGGAACCTCTGGCCAAGGTGGCTACGCCGAACGCCCGCACCATCGCCGAGTTGAGCGCGCAGCTTGGCGTGAGCGCCTCGCAATGTGTGAAGACATTGTTGGTCGAGGGCAGCGAGGACGACATGGTGGCGCTGGTGATCCGCGGCGATCACGAACTCAATGCCGTGAAGTCCCAGAAGCTTGCGGGCGTCGCCAATCCTCTGCGCATGGCCGGCGCCGATCGGGTGCGCACGGCAACGGGCACCGAGCCGGGTTTTTTGGGACCCATAGGCTTCCGAGGCAAGGTTTTCGTCGATCACGCGGCGGCTCATATGGCCGATTTCGTCTGCGGTGCGAACGAAAAAGACATGCATTTTCGCGGCGTGAATTGGGGCCGGGATCTGCCCGAACCGAAGTCGGTGGACATTCGCAACGCCCAGGCCGGCGACCCCAGCCCGAGCGGGCATGGCAGCCTGCAGCTCGCCCGCGGCATCGAGGTCGGGCACATATTCCAATTGGGCTGCCAATACAGCGAGGCCATGAACGCCAGTGTTCTGGATGAGCAGGGCAAGGCGCTGACCATGTTCATGGGGTGCTACGGCATCGGCATCACGCGGGTGGTGGCGGCCGCCATCGAGCAGAATCATGATGCCAGCGGCATCATCTGGCCGCAGTCGCTTGCCCCGTTTCAGGTGGTGTTGGTGCCGATCAACTACCAGAAGTCGGCGCGCGTGCAGGAGACGGCGGACGCCTTGTACCAGGCCTTTAACGCCGCGGGCATCGACGTCCTGCTGGATGATCGTGACGCGCGTCCCGGCGTCAAATTCGCGGATTCCGAGTTGCTGGGCATCCCGCATCGATTGGTGATCGGTGAACGCACGCTGAACGCGGGCAAGCTCGAATATCGGCATCGGCGCGAGATGGATTCCACCGAGATCCCAGCCGAGGACCCAGTGGCCTTCATTAGACATAAGTTGAACGGCTGAGCTCAGGATGCGGCTCGCGGTGGTGGTTTCGCTCGTAGGTTGGCTGGCTCTGGCGGGCTCCGCACGGGCAGATCAACAGCGCGATCCGCAACTCAAGGCGCTGCTGCAGCAGGTGATCGAGAGCAGCGCCTGCTTTACGGCCAAGTACGACGCCGAGGTCTGGTACAAGACCATGGAGCCGCGGTTGGTGAAATTCCTGCCCACGCACGAGGCGCGCGTCGAGATCCTGGACCAGGTTTATTGCGAGGCGAAGCGCGATCCGACGTTGGAACTGCCGCCGGATCTGGTGCTGGCGCTGATGGAGGTCGAGAGCCGCTTCGACCGCTGGGCTGTCTCATCCGCAGGCGCGGTCGGGCTCATGCAGGTGATGCCCTTCTGGCCGCGTCAGCTGGGCGTCCAAAATCAACTCGTCAAGGTCGCGCCCAACATCCGCATGGGATGCGAGATCCTGCGCTACTACCTGCGCGTCGAGCATCACGACTGGGTGCGCGCGCTGGCACGCTATAACGGCAGCGTGGGCCGCAATACCTACCCGGCGCTGGTGATGGAGCGCTGGCAGCGCGTCTGGCGGTTCTAGCGAACCTGGAAATTCGTCGGCAACTGCTCGAGAGCGGCCGGATCTGGCGCCACTTCTTGGACCGAGTCGACCCGCGCCTGGGTGGGACCGAGGTTCAGCCATTGGCGCAGGGCCAGCACCGCCGCCGCATCACCCTGCGCGACCACCTCGACCGAGCCGTCGGCGAGATTCCGGGCGATTCCGCGTATGCCGAGCCTCTCGGCCTCCAGGCGCGTGCTGTGCCTGAAGAAGACACCTTGAACCTTGCCGTAAACACGAAAACCGCGAATGACCTCGCTCAAGGGAAAAGCCGGCTCCTGACTTAGTTTGAAACCGGAGCCGGAGTGTTGGCGACCTGATGGGCATTGGTCAACGCCGCTGCGGCATGGTGTTTGGCTTGCAATGCCGCCAAGCGCGCGCGGGTGTATTCCCCTGCCTGCAAGTGATCCTCAGCCCGGGCAATGGCAGCGTTGGCGGCATCCAACTCCGGGGATGAGCCGCTGGTGGCACCGGCAGTGCGTGCCGCTGCGATGGCTTGGCGAGCGTCGCTCATTTCCTGAACCGGCGGGCCTCCGCGGCAGCCAAGGAGGCATGCGACTCCAATCAAAACAGCCATGAACCGCAACATAGGGCAGCGGACACTAACAATAGCTGTCTGAGCCGTCAAACGACGCCCCGCTATACTACCCACTTTGGAGACCGGAAAAGCCGTTGCGCCGGCGCTGCACTCACTGTCGATGCTCCGCGTTTTAAGCGAAAGACTAATGATGAATGAAATATTGGTTTTGTATTATTCACGCCAAGGAAGCACCGAGGCGTTGGCTCGGCAAATTTGCCGCGGTATCGAGTCGGTCGCGGGAATGCAGGCAAGATTGCGCACGGTGCCCCCGGTCGGCGCGGCCACCGAGCGCCTTTTGCCGACAGTACCCGAGACAGGACCGCCGTACGCAACGCATGAGGATCTGTCGCAGTGCTGCGGACTCGTTCTCGGCAGCCCGACCCGCTTTGGCAACATGGCGGCCCCATTGAAATTCTTTCTCGACGGCACCAGCGCGGAATGGCTGTCCGGCGTCCTCGTCGGCAAGCCGGCCGCAGTATTCACCTCCACTCAAACCTTGCATGGGGGCCAGGAGTCGACTCTGCTCTCCATGATGCTGCCGCTTCTCCACCATGGCATGTACCTGGTCGGCTTGCCGTTCACCGAGCGCGGCTTGCACAGCTCGCGGGGCGGGGGTACGCCCTATGGCGCGAGCCATGTGGCCTGGCACTCAGGCCAGGGTGAATTATCCGATTCGGAGCGCGACTTGGCGCAGGCGCTCGGAGCGCGGGTAGCCGCGTTGGCCGCCCGACTGAGGCTGCCATGAGCCTGCTCTCATCGTCGCGGCGGCTCACCATTTGGCTGTGGATTGCCGTCAGCTTGAGTTTGCTGGCGTGGATGACGGCGGGCTATCCGAAGCTGGTGTGCATCATCGCCGTGCTGCCCTTGCTCGCACCTTTGAACGGGTTGATTCGCGGCAAACGCTACACTTACGCATGGGCCACGCTGTTCGCCATTCCCTATCTGATGTTCTCCGTCACGGAGCTGTTGGTAAACCGTCAGGCGCGCTGGGTCGCCGCCGCCAGCCTGCTCCTGGTATTCGGCTGGTTCTGCACTATGATTTTGTTCCTGCGTGCTTCTCGAGAGCATCGCGAATGAAGGGAATGGTCAAACGGCGCTGAGCCACCAGCGAGGCCTCATCGAGCTCATCGAGGAGCTTGCACAGCGAGGGCAGGTCGCGCGGCATGCGCTTCAACAGGTATTCGGAGGTTTCCTGCGGCAACTGCAGGCCGCGTTGCGCGGCGCGCAGGCGCAATGCCTCGCCGCGTCCCGCGTCATCCAGTTCCTGCAGCTGATACACGACGCAGGCCGTCGCGCGCGAGCGCCAATCGTCCAATCTCCAATCGAGCCGGCGCGGCGCCAGGGGGGCGGCAAAAATCAATTTGCTCGCCACTTCGCCCGCGGCATTGAACAGCTCGAACAGCGCGTGCTCCCATGCCTCGTCTCCGGCAATTTTGTCCACATCGTCGATGCACAGCACTCCGGCGCGCTCGAAGCCGATCAGCGCCTCCGGCGGCAGTCGCAGTGAAGGATCCAAGGAGAAATAAGCCCCGGCCCCCGATCCAGCGGCCGCGGCCGCGGCGCAAGTTGCCTGCAGCAGGTGCGTCTTGCCGGAACCGCGCGGCCCCCATATCCATACCGGCGTCGCGCTCGAATCGCGCAGCGCCGCCAGGAGCTCGGTATTGGCACCGGTGGCAAAGCTCTCGAACACCGCATTGGCAGGCAAGCGGACGCCGAGCGGCAACTGTCTCATGACTGCGCGCCGTGGGCGCCGCGAGAGCCTGCAGCGGCGGCGCGCCGCCCATAGGTCACGACATAGTCGATGCCGCTCACGACGGTGGTCGTGAACACCAGCGCGCCGAGCGCCGTTTCGGTCCAGCTGGGCGGCTGCGAAAACGCCGCCCTGGCGACGACGCACAGCACGAATGCTGCTTGGGCCAGGGTGTTGAGTTTGCTCACCAGCGAGGGTTGCGCGGTCAGCGGGCCTATGAGCAAGCGGTATGCGGCCGCGCCGGCGACGATGATCACGTCGCGCGCCACCGCCACAGCCATGAGCCACAGCGGCACCAGGCGCAGAACCGCCAAAGTGACGATCACCGTCGCCAACAGCAATTTATCCGCGATCGGATCGAGGATGGATCCCAGCACACTCTGCCATCCGAAGCGCTTGGCGAGAAACCCGTCCAGCGCATCGGACAACGCGGCTATCGCAAACAATCCCAAGGTCGTATCGAGCCGCTCGTGCACGAGACTCACGGCGATCGGCACCACCAACAAAATTCTGATCAGCGTGATCAGGTTCGGTATTTGACGCAAAGCCAGCGGCACCGCTAATGATGCAATTGGAAGCGCTGAATCCCGTTCTCGCCGGCGGACAGCGGCGTCAGGCGGCCGCTCATCGCCAGCGAGCGCTGCAACGACTCCCCGCCTCCGCGAGTCGCTAGGCGAAATCTCACCGTGTCGCCGCTCAATCCCTGCACGCTGACATGTGAAATGAAGGTCTGCGATTCGAGGTAGTTCTCGATGCCGGCATACTCGGACAGATCGCTGACCCCGGTCACCTCGATTTCCACCGGCTGCAGGTTGCCGCTTGCCGCAAACAGCCCGGCATACAGGTCGGCGGCACGATTCACCCCATCGAGCGTTCCCGAATATTCGCTGCTGCGATCTTGAAAAAGATGCGTCCAGCGCACGCTTGCGGCGGCGCTGTTGCCGTTGGCACGGCCGATCAGCACACCCTCGCCGCCCAGGCGGCGCGCGATATCGGCCAGCACCGAGACAGAGCCGCCACTCACTGCGGCGTAGTCCACGTGATTCTTCTGCGCATCCGCGGCGCTCGGCCAAATGAGCGGCAACCCACGCTGTAGCGCGGCGGCATCGATGCTGGACTTCAGCTCGGAGGTGTCCTCGGCGGTGATGAGGACGCCGCTTTGACTGCCGTTCTGCGCCGCCAGCCAGACGAAGGTCGCGGGCCGCTCGCGGCCCCACACAGGCTGGCCGTTCTGAACCAACCAACGTTCGATGGCGGCGCCGTCGAACGCGATCCACAGCTGTCCTTCAGCCGCGGCTCGATATTGCTGCACATAGCGCCGCGCGTTCCCCACCAGAGGCGCCAGCGCGGCATCCTCTTCGGCCAGGCGGTTGCCGGTGACCCGCACCAGCACGGTTCGCATCGCGCTCTGAAATGCAGCCGTCTGCGCCGCTTCGGAACGATCGGACAACGGCGCTGTCGCCTGATATGGCTCGGTGCGCGTCAGGGCCGCCGCCGGTCCGCAAGGCAGCAATAGCGCCGCGCACAGGAGCAAAATCGCCGTTTCCAGGTACTGTCGCATGGTGATATCGCATAAAATACCACAGCTGTTGCGCCCGGCCGCGTCGGCCGTCGCGGCCTTGAAAACTCACCAAACATCGGGATCCATGCGCAAATGATTGAGCCAGCGCCGGTTACTTATCGCGACGCCTGAGTCGACTTCGATGCGGGCGACGAACTCGTCGAACGCATCAAGCCGCGCGTCAAGCGCTCGCTGCGCAGCGAGGTGCTGGGCGGGATAGGCGGATTCGGAGCCTTGGTCGAAGTACCATTGGACCGCTATCGAAAGCCCGTGCTGGTATCGGGTACGGATGGCGTCGGCACCAAGCTGCGATTGGCGATCGATACGCAGCGCCATGACGGCGTCGGCATCGATCTGGTGGCCATGTGCGCCAATGACGTGATCGTCCAGGGCGCAGAACCCCTGTATTTTCTCGACTACTACGCCAGCGGCAAGCTCGACGTCGACACCGCCGAGCGGGTCATTGCCGGCATCGTAGAGGGCTGCGTGCAAGCCGGCTGCGCATTGGTCGGCGGCGAGACGGCCGAAATGCCCGGTATGTATCATGGCGCGGACTACGACCTCGCCGGATTTTGCGTCGGCATCGTCGAGAAGGATGCCATCATCGATGGTTCCAAGACGCGCGCCGGCGACGTGGTGCTGGGACTGCCCTCCTCCGGGCCCCATTCCAACGGCTTTTCCTTGATTCGCAAAATATTGCAGGTTGCGGCCGCGAATGTGGATGCCGATCTCGAGGGGGTGCGGCTGCTCGACCGGCTGATGGCGCCGACGCGTATTTACGTCAAGCCGCTGCTCGGCTTGCTGGGCGAAGTAGCCGTTCACGGTATGTCCCATATCACCGGCGGCGGACTCGTTGACAACATTCCACGCGTGCTGCCCGACGGCTTGGAGGTGCTGTTGGAGCGGGCCTCTTGGCGCTGCGATCCTGTTTTCGACTGGCTGCAGAAGCAGGGGAACGTGAGTGACGAGGAAATGTATCGAGTGTTCAACTGCGGCATCGGCATGACGGTGCAGACGGCGCCGGCGGACGCGGATCGAGCCATCGCCGCATTGCGCGCGGCCGGTCAAGAGGCGCTCGTGATCGGCGAAGTACGAACCGGTACCCGCGGCGTCGTGATCGCTTGAACGACACCGCGGCCCGCCGGTCCCTCGTCATCCTCATTTCGGGACGCGGCAGCAACATGCTGGCGCTCATCGAGCAGAGCCGGCTCGCAGGGTCTCCGTATTCCGTCGACGCGGTATTTTCCGATCGTGCCGATGCCGCCGGGCTCGAGGCCGCTCGCTCTCTGAACGTCGCCGCCGCCTCCTTGCCCTTCCGCAAGGGCGCGGACCGCGACGCCTACGATCGGGAACTCGCCGCGGCGATACGCGAGCGCGACCCCTCCCTGGTGGTGCTGGCCGGCTTCATGCGCATTCTATCGGCGCAGTTCGTGGATTCATTCGCGGGAAAAATAATGAATATCCACCCTTCGCTATTGCCGAAATATCCCGGGCTGCACACGCACCGGCGCGTCCTGGAGGCGAAGGACGTAGAGCATGGCGCCACGGTCCATTTCGTCACGCCCCAACTCGACGCCGGACCCGCCATCGTTCAGGGCCGGGTCCATGTAGCGCCCGATGACACCGAAGCCAGTCTGGCGGCGCGCGTGCAAACGCAGGAACACCGCATTTACCCTTTGGCGGTACGCTGGTTTTGCGAGGGGCGGCTGCATTGCACGCAGGGCCAAGCATGGCTGGATGGCCGCTTGCTGCGCGAACCGTTGCAATACGTCCAGCAGGATTCGCAGCAGGAATCGGCGCTGTCATGAAACTCCTCGCCGGCATGACGCTGTCCTCCGGTCTCTGCATCTCGGGCGCGGTGCATGCGCAGGACAGCGAACTCAAGCCCTTCAGCGCGCACTACATCGCGGATTGGAAAGGCATCAACGTCGCCGTCAGCGACATAGAACTGAAAGCCGGCGCAGCGCCCGGCGAGTACATATACCGTTGGAGCGTCGCCGCGCGCGGCGTGTTTCGTGTCGTGTACAGCGACCCGGTGATTCAAACCAGCTGGCTCAAGGTCGAAGGCGGCCACGCGCGGCCTGACAAGTATCGCGGCGAGGAAGGCGGCTCCAGCGTCGAGGTGGCATTCAACTGGCTCACCAAGCGCGCCACCGGCATGTCGGAGAAAAAGCCGCTCGACCTGGCGCTCAAGGATGGCGCGCAGGATTTAAATTCCATCCAGGTCGAGATCATGATGGATTTGAGGAACGGCGCCCTGCCGAAGACGTTTCAGATTCTCGACAAGGACCAGCTCAAGGATTTCGACTACGTGAACGAGGGTCCCGCGAGAATACGCACCGATCTCGGCGAGCTCGACACCATCGTCGTGACCAGCCAACGTCAGGGCAACGACCGG
>Ga0302325_10003181_pt1 | contig 39001 bp, 31 predicted proteins | sample Palsa_T0_2_FD_201948 | JGI IMG/M metagenome (GOLD analysis project Ga0302325, IMG submission 201948) | Peat permafrost microbial communities from Stordalen Mire near Abisko, Sweden - Palsa_T0_2 | ecosystem: Environmental > Terrestrial > Soil > Palsa > Peat permafrost | place: Sweden: Abisko...
AGCCGCCGGTGTGTCCTGTGGAACGTAAAACGTCACCGGTTGACTGGCGCCTGCGGGGATCGTCAAGGTCGACGGCGAAGCCGTTACGCCACCGGGAAGACCGCTGACCACAACGCTTACGTCGCTCGAGAACCCGTTGAGCCCAGTGACCGCCACGCTCACCGGACGACTACTCTGTCCTTGCGTGACTGCCACCAAGCCGGGCAGCACCGCTAAGCCAAAGTCCGGCTGTACCGCCGCCTGGATCTGCAGAGTTGCGCCAGCGGAGTGATTCAACGATCCGCTGGTGGCTTGCAGCATCAGATTCGCTGTACCGGGAGACGCCGAGTTGGCTGCCGTGAAGGTAATGCTTTGCTGCCCGCCGGCGGAAATATTGAATCGGCTTCCCGACGACGCTGCGATTCCTGATGGCAGCCCGGCGAGGGAGACCGACACATTGCCGCTGAACGCGTTCAGCGGCGTGACCACCACCGAAACCGGCTGACTAACCCCGCCTTGGGTCAAGCCCACCGAACCCGGTTGAATGGCTATAGCGAAATCCGCCATCGGTCCTACGTTCAAGGCTTCTGTTGCGGCGTGGCTCAACGAGCCTTGGAATCCCGCGACGCTCAACAAAGAGGGACCAAGGGTTGCTGTTGTCGCCGCCGACAACGTGACCGACACCGTTGAACCCACTCCGACGGTTAGCGGAGACTGCGGGGAAATGCTGATTCCCGCCGGTAGACCGCTAATCGCCACACTCACGTTTCCCGATAACCCGTGCACCCCCGTTATCGTCACGCTGAGCGGTGTACTCCCACCCTGCGCCAACGATACGGCGGTGGGACTTGCGGCGATCGCGAAATCCCCCTCGGGCGTAGGCTCGTTGCTTGTTGCTGGACTATGCGTACTCGTGCAGCTCGCTAGCGTCAGTTCCGCGATCAGCAGAAAGACCAAACAGGCGAGTCGTTTTGGTGCTGTCATGAAGAAATTCCTCCTGCGCCACCGCGAAGATCGCGCGGTGAGCACTTTTCTTTTCGGGCCTGCACACGCACATGCCGGGTACTCCTCCGCCCGGCCGGGCCAACGCCTCGCCGTTCGGAGATTACCTCGCCCGCTTCATGCCGCTGCTCGGCCCAGCTTCAATTTTCTGGCTTCACGCCATCACTGGTTGCCGGGAACGGCGGACGATTCGTCCGCTTATTTCTTCACCGTTTTCTTTACCGATGGAGTGAGGGTGGAGGCGCAAATCGCGTCGCACCGGCCAAATCCACTGCTGTTCCCCTGCAGGAAGCCGCAGCGCGATCCAGCTTCGGTCAGTTCGCCGGAGCTGAGCGGAGCATCCAAAAGGGGCGTCTCGGTGACGTCGAATGCGCTTTCTGTGGTCGGCCCGACGGTGTCTACGTTTACGTGAGTCGCCCACGCACGCAGAGTTGGGGTTGGGGTCGGAGTCACAGCCGAGGTATCCGTGCAGCTCGCCGTGCTGTCTGCCACGATGTCAATCGATCCAGACACCGCAACACCGCCGCCATCGCCGGGGTTTGCTGTGGCTGCGGCTACCGTGAACGAAAACATTCCGTTCGGCGTAATCGGGCAAGCGCAGCATTCCGTCAATTCCTGATCCGCTCGCCACACATAGACGTCCGCACAGAGCGCGCCATCGCCGGGGTTAACCACGTGTATGTATGCTCCCGGTGCTCCGCTGGTCCCGTTGTTGTCAAAATAAGTTACCTTCAGCACGTCGGTCTGGGCCCAGGCGGACCCGGAACAAACGAGCACTGCGACGGCGACTGCGGTGACCAACATCACCCGAACCGCCGTAGATCCAACCGCCATCCGTTTTTTCGTAACACTCATTGTGTTTAATCCTCCAGGGCCTCAAGCGCTCGCCGGCAGTGCAGGCGTGTCCCCGATACCTCGTCGGCGTCCACACCTCTACGTGCCACCTGACTCTGGCTGAACTACTTGGGCTTTCGTGCCTTCGGTTATAGAGGGTTTTACAGAGGAAGCAACTACCCAGATGGGTGTAGCCAACAGTGTTACTGCGAAGGATGTAATCCTTTTGGGCTAATTCTCAGTCAAAGCAGGAATTGCAAGCCCAGTCTAAAGCCGTTCTTGTCGCCGGCTTTCTCAAACCAGCGCACTCGCAGTAGCGTGGGAATTCCCACCGCGGATCCGCCCAGCATCAGTTCGCAGCGCACCAGCGAATTGGCGGGAACGGGATGATCGCTCAAGACGCACAATCCTCCGCGCGCGATGTTTTCGATTTCTCCCCGCAGCAAGAGCTTCTGCTTCGGAACCAGGTCCACTCGCGCCAGCAAACTCCCGTGCATTTCAAATTCGGCGGGGAACCGCGGAAAATGTCTTCGCTCTTGGACGACGGTGTCTGGGGCCACAGTCTCTCCGAGGGAGCATACTGCGCGTATTACCCGGTGCCGTCAATTCCACGAATGGGTTAATGCTTCCGCATGGTAGAGAAGGAGCAGGAGGCAAGTAACTAGTTCGCGGAGACTGCTTTTCCCACGATTCCGGCCCGCGTGGAAACGTCCATCTTGATCATGATCAGCCGCAAAAACGCCTTCACCGTATTCGTGCTGATGCTCATTCGCTCGGCAATCTGTTTGCTGGTGAGCCCTTCCTGCAGGAACACCAGCACTTGCTGCTCGCGTGTGGTGAGGTGGTATTTTTCCGCTACTCTCGCCGCTGAAAATGAATCGGCCGAGCCTCGCTCGATGATTACCGCGATTGCCGTCGGCTGGTATCCGTTGGCTTGCGCGCCGTTGGCGTGGGTCTCCACGCGAAACGTGCGGCACGAATACAGCCGCCTTCCCGACCGGAATTGCGAGACGAACGATGAATTGTCGGTGCCGGTCTTGGTCAGCAGCGTGGTGCGGATTTTTCCCAGTACGAATTCGTTGATTCGTTTCGGCCCGGCTGGTTTGTGAGGGTAGCTTAGCACTTCCGCGGCTACGCTATTCACCACCATCGGATTCATCCGCGAATCCAATAGGATCAAACCCGCCGAGGAAGGAGGTGCCGGGATGCCCGCTTTGCTGATACTTTCTCTTTTCATGCCGCAGACACCCATTTGCAACGCGATCGACTCAGGGGCCTGAATTTATTGAAGAATGAACGCGTCGAATTTGGTTAAATATTGTTGTTTTAGGTGACGCGGAGAAGGAGCTTGCGCCGGTGCCTGCGACAAGTCAAGACTTAAATACTGATAGTACCAAGACTACCAGACATCGTGCGGTAACCTTAACCGATTCTGCAATTTCCCGAGGCCACAACGCCACGCCAACACAAGGAGCGACCTGAAAATGCGCATCAAACTTGTCCTATCAACCTTACTTATCGCACTGCCGTTTCAAGCCACGTCCTCATCCCAGCAGAACCCATCATCCACTGACTCTCAGGGCGCCGCGCGAACGCAGGCCGTGCCCGAAACATGCGGCACCCGCGAACAGCTTTCTTCCCAGGACTTCGCCTCCGTCATGCACACCATCCAGGACGCCTGGAGCCAAGGCAACGCCCGCCAAGCCGCCGGCTGCTTCACCGAAAACGCCATCTACTCATCCCCGCCATCGCATGCTCACCAAGGCCGGGAAAATCTCTACCAGCATTTTGGCGGAGCAAAAGGCCCAGCGGTGCCGATGAAAATCGAATGGCATCACCTGGTCTTCGACCCCACCCAGCAATTGGGCATGGCCGAATTCACCTACCAATATCACCTGCAGACCAACGGAGTAATAGTCCTGAAATTCTCAAACGGCCTGATCAGCAATTGGCGCGAATACGATGTCGCCTTCGACCAGCCCTGGCCCAAATTCGTAGGCCCCAACGACTTCTAGATTTCGCCAATCAGTTCGATGGAGCTCTGCCAGGCGGGATCAGCGCTTGTGGGGAACAATCCCCGGAGCGCGGCCCCCCAGCCGCGCTCCGGAGACTCCAAGTCGTTTCTAGTTGCTGCAGGTTCCGGACATCGAGCGGGTTTCGCTGGTGGTTCCGGAAATTGTGGTGCTGTAGCTCAGCGTGGTGCATCCCGACGCCGAGATGGTTACTGCGTCCGGTGTGTGCATTTCTTCCACGGCGGAGGTGCCGCTGTTGTGCATCCGGAGCTCAGTCAACACCGCGGACGCTTGCCCGCTGGAGTTGGTGGTCCCGGAGAATACGCTGTTGCCTAGCGCATCCGTGATGGAAACCGATGCGCCGCTCACCGCTGCGCCGGTTCCGTCTTCCACGGTGACGGTGTAGGTCCAGTCAATCCAATATTCGGCGGTCTGACCGTTGTTGCCCGGCACCGTCATGCTGGTGGAGGTCTTCGATGCCGATCCGGTGAACGTGGTGTCCCGGAAGTGCACGCCGCCCGGGGTAACCGACGTGCCGCCATTCCAGAAGTAGAACGTGGTATAGCCCGTCGGCGTCGGACCCGATCCCAAGGTGCAGGAGATGCAGGTGAATGGGCCGGCGCCGTCCCAATCGACGTACACCGATGACGTGTCTCCGATGAACGTATCGTGCGTCGCGGTGAACGCCGGCTGCCCGCCGGAATCCAGGCTCAGCCCGGTCGCCGTCACTCCCGACGCAAATCCGCCCAGCAGCTTTCCACTATACGAATTGTTCGACGATGTATCGCCGGTGCCGTACGCCGTCAGCCGGAAGCCTACTGCGGGGCACTTCAGGGCATTCGCAACCACGGTGTTGCCGGTGTCGGAGGCGCTCGATGCGTTGTCGTCGTATTGAATTCCGTACACGCCGCCCAGCGGGCATCCGCCGTATTCGGAGTTGTCGTTCGATTCGGTTACCGTGACGGTATTGCTCGCCACCGAGGTTCCGTTCACCGCGTATGCCGAGGAGTCCAGAGAAATTCCGCGGCCCTGGGTGGGAGCGATGGTGTTGTTGTGTACGCTGATGTTCTGTTCCCACGCGTAGATCGAAAAGTCGTTGGTGTATTGGTTGCTTCCCACGGTGCCCTGTTTAATGCTGTTGCCGTAAATCGCTCCGCCAATTGCTTCGTCCAGGATTCCGCCCTGCGGACCGCCGATGATGGTGTTGTTGTAGATTTGCGCCCCGGTGGTCACGCTGGGGCCCTGATCGATGCGGATGGAGGTGCCATCGATATCCTGGCGGCTCACAATCGTAGTGACGTTGTTGTTGAATGTGTTGTTGTAGATCACCGCGCCGCCCGGCACCGACGATCCCGCGTAGTCCACGTAGATGCCCATGGCCGAATTGCTCGAGAACGTAAAGGTGGTGTCGTGAACCGTGGGTCCGCTATTCAGTCCCTGGCCCATGCGGATGCAGTGCGAGAAGGTCCCGGTGGTGCCGCTGCCTTCCACGATCGCTCCGCCGTACACCGTGAACCCATCGAACGAGCCGCCGCAGGCATTGCCGGACGGATTTTCGCTATCCCAGCAAGCGATTCCGCTGATGCCGAACGCCCCTGAGTTTGAGCCGGTGTTGTAGGTGACGGTGTGGCCGTTCAAGTTGAGAGTGATATTGCTGGCTTGAATCGAGAAGCAGCTTTGCGCCGCCGAAACGTCGTTCTGCAGGACGTAGGTGCTGCCGGCGTTAGCCAGCGTTCCGCAAGCGGTGACGTTAGTGCCGGAGGCCGCAGCCGAAACCGCGATCGAGAAGGACTGGCTGGCGGTTTGCGCCGGTGAACTGGAATCGGTCACCTTCAGCGTGAAGGAAGAAGTCCCGCTCGCCGTGGGTGATCCGCTGATCGTGCCGGTGGATGCGCCCAGCGCCAACCCCGCGGGCAACGTACCGCTGGTGAGCGACCACGTGTAGGGTACTGTTCCGCCCGTCGCGGCCGCGGTAGCTGAATACGACGCTCCTACTTGACCATCCGCAACAGACGTCGTGGTGATCGCCAGCGTTGAGGTGTTCGATGCGATCGTCAAGCCGAAGTTCTGCGTCGCGGTCAGCGCCGGTGAACCGGAATCCGTTACCTGCACGGTGAACGAGGATGTTCCAGCGACGGTCGGCGTTCCAGAAATCGCTCCGCCGCTGGAAAAGCTCAAACCGGTGTTCAACGATCCGGATGTAATCGACCATTTGTACGGCGTGGTGCCGCCGCTCGCGGCCAGAGACGCCGAGTAGGCGGTGTTGATCTTGCCCGTTGCCAATGAAGAAGTAGTGATGGCCACCGTGCCGGCTGTGGTTCCCGAGATCGTGAGGCTGTAAGTCATCTGCGCGGTCTGCACCGGCGAGCCGGAGTCAGAAACTTCGGCCACGAATGTAAACGATCCGGAAGCCGTCGGCGTGCCATTGATCGCGCCGCTGGAGGATAGAGACAATCCCTTCGGCAGCGCGCCCGCCGGCATGCTCCAGGTATAAGGAGCGGTGCCGCCGGTGGCTGCCAGCGACGTGGAGTATGCCGTGCTTACTTTGCCGGACGGCACCGTGGCCGTCGAAACGATCAGCGTGGTGATCGGCGCTACCGCGTTGGTCACCGAGAACGAAAATTGCCGGCTGGCCACCTGCGGAGGCGTCTCCGAATCCTGCACTTCAGACATGAACGTGAACGATCCGGCTGTTTTCGGCATTCCGGAAAGCACTCCGGCGGACGAGAACGTCAAGCCAGCCGGAAGGGAACCGGAAGGCAAGCTCCAGGCGTAAGGCGTCTTGCCGCCTGCGGCAGCCATCGCCAGCGAATAAGTGGAGTTGACCTTGGCGTTAGCAACTGCGGCCGTGGTGATCGCCAGCTTACTTCCCGCGGCGGCGATAACCAGCCGTAGACCTCGGCTGGCAGTCTGAACCGGCGAGCTCGTATCTTGTACTTCCACCAGCACGTCGAACGTCCCGGTCGCGGTCGCCGCTCCGGACAATACACCCGAGCTGCCCAACGTGATTCCAGCCGGCAAGCTGCCGCCGGTCGCCGTCCATTTATATGGCCGGGTCCCGCCGGTGGCCGTCAACGTGGCGGAATAGGGCAGGTTTTGCGTGCCTGCCGCCAGGTTAGTGGTAACGATTGTGAGCGACGAATTGGGCGCTGCGCCTACCTCCAACACAAATGCCTTGGTCGCCGTTTGTGTCGCGGAGCTGCTGTCGCGCGCTTCGACGGTGAATGAAGAACGGCCGGCCCTGATCGGCGTGCCGGAGATTACGCCGTCGCTCGCCAGACTCAAACCCGCGGGCAAGCGGCCCGACGCCACGGTCCATGTGTAGGGAGATTTTCCGCCGGTGGCCTGAAGAGTGGCGGAGTATGCGGCGCGTTCTTTTCCTGCGATGAGGGATGCGGTGGTGATTTCGACCGCAGCGGTGTTGTCGATTGCCACGGTGAATTGCTTGGTGCTGGTCTTCTTGGCGAGGGAGCTCGAGTCGGTCACTTCAGCGCTGAACGCAAATGTTGAGGATTTGGTGGGGATGCCGGAGAGAACGCCGGCGGCGCTCAGGGTCAAGCCGGCGGGGATCGTACCCCCGGCCGCGCTCCATGTGTAAGGAGCGGTGCCGCCCTCGGCCTGGAGGGTAGCGCTGTAGTCCGAATGCAGCAGGCCCGAGGGCAAAGAGGCGGTCGAAATGGTGAGAACGGCTTCCGGTCCGGAAATGGTTAGGGTCAAAGATTGCGAGGAGGTCTGCGCGACGGGGCTCGAATCCGATACCTTAACCACGAATGAGGTAGTGCCGGCAGCCTTAGGTGTGCCCTGAATCTCTCCGGTGGCCGTCGCCAAGCCGACGCCGGCGGGAAGCTTTCCGGTGGAGATGCTCCAGTGATACGGCTTCACGCCGCCCTCGGCGGTGACGAAGGTGGAATACGCCTGGTTCATGGTTCCCGGAACGAGCGCGTCGGTGGTGATGGACGGGGTTTTCGAGTCGGCGCTGGGCTTGGTGGCGCCGGTGGCTCCGATACATCCGGCGATGCTGAGCGCGACGAGTACGGTTAGCAGAGTGAAGATCGAGAAGCGCAACAGCGGGCGGCTACGGCCGTAAAACTTGGAATCCCTCATGGTGTCCCCCACCAATTTTTTGGTCCCCAGCGCGGTTACGCACGCAGGCAAGTCCGACTTCAGAGACCGCAGAAGCAGCACAAAGCAGCTAAATCCCACGAAGCGCCGGACGGCCGCGGATCGGGTGTATAAACGCGAATGATTTGGCTTTATTGCTTTGGCTTCTTAACGACTTCGGCCATCTGAAACGACAGCTGGGAACAGCTACAACGGGCGCTCAGCGAACGAAACCAAAACTACTGATGCCCTGCTTCCGGCGTTGGTAGGATGTTTATAATGTGTCGCCGAAAACGATCTACGGTAATTCTTGGATATTAAAGTTCTAGCGTAACTAGGACGGCACGGTGGTTGTGCAGTTATGCAGCCAAACGCGAAGCGAATTATCCTGTGCTATTTCAGTATGAGTGCGATGGCCATATTGGGGCGGCGATGTAAAATTGTTCGCGACCGGGCAAAAAGGGAGAGCGATTAAAATTCTCCAAAAGCAAATCGGCGCTTTGTAGCGCGCGAAAAAAGAAAAATGCGCGCGCTGTTTTCGCGCGGCATTTTGCGGCTGTTATCTCTTGGGTCACATCGCAATGGCGGCAGCCGCGTGCTGTTGTCTTTTGCGACACATCACGGCGGCGACTAAACCATTCTGTTATCTCTTGGGTCACACCACAATGGCGTCTGAATTATTTATTTTTGTTTGGCCCCGTAGGCAATTTTCCGACTTCACATAATGCCGCGAAAATCTTCCGTTGGCGAGAGCCATTTGGAATTTCTTACAGAGGCGGCGGATCCGATCCAGATTCTGCGATCGGAAAGTTGCTGCTTTGCAGCGGCATCAGCGATTTGTAACGTATCGATGATCGCCCGGTTCTTTTCCGTTGGCGGCAGGAAAACGAAACCGTCTTCGCCGCCTACCGACCGGCCGTAATCGAATTCGGTGAAGAACGACCGAACCATCGGCCAGGTGACGTGGGGAGAGGCGCCTTCCACCCAGTTCCAATTGCGCTGCGGGCGCTCCTCGAGGACGCGCTTGGAGACCCAGACGTCGCCGCCCGCCCCCCAGGTCTTCGAGACGATCTGGGCCAAATCCTGATGCCAGCGGAAATCTTTGGGAGTTCCGACATTCAGGACGGTATAGGTGCTGATCATGTCGTGGCGGACGATGGGCTGGAAGAGGAAGGTCCTTTTGAAATTCTGGATCTCATCATTGATGTCCAACAGGATCACCCGGCTGCTGGAGTTCAATAAAGGAAGGATGTCTTTGACGCGCTCCTGCACCTGGCGCTGTTCCTTGCGCAGGGTGAAGTTGGAGGTGGCGGCAAAATTACTGTAGACGCCGACGAGCAGAACGATCGTGGCGAGCCATTTCAAATAAGCCGGAGCGCGATCGCTGGTGAGAGCGCAGCTTACGGCGATGAAAAATACCGGGTAGAGAGCCATATAACGCTCGACGTCTCCGCCGTACCAAAAGAGCGCGAAGGCGAAAACCGGGGTGGCGACCGCGAGGCTCAGCCAGAAAATTCTGCGGTTGCCGGAATCGAGCAGTTGCTTAAGGACCGCGGCGAGCAGGCTGTAGTACAGAACCAGCTTGAGGAGGCTGGCGCGGCTGAGCTCGAAAAATGAAACGGGATTATAGGGGTCGTGCAGCAGGAAGCGTTTGAAGAGCACGCCGTCGTCACCCATGTTGATGAACGACCGAGCCAGGCCGAAGATGGCCCGGGTGGTTCCGTGGACGCCGCCGATGGCGGTGGCCTCCTCGGTGACCCACCGGAAAATATCGGCGAAAGAGAAGAGGCGGAGCCGCGCCAGGACCAGGGCGTACGAAACGACGCCCATGATCAGGCAATAGATGGTGGTGCGCAGGGCTAGGGAAGTGAGCGCGCGGCGCGATTGGCTGTCGCTGCGGTAGATGAGCGGCATGGCGAGAATTCCGGGGAGAGCGAAGATGTACGGGAACCAGAGGAAGACCGCGAGAGCCAGCGCGGCGGCAGCTGCTACTGGCCGCCATGCGGAAGGGGTTTCTACCTCAGCTCGTGCCGCCAGCCAATACAGACCGAGAAGCAGAAAGGCCAGGCCGGGGATGTAGGACGAACCGGAATGGATGTAGTTGAGAAATCCATTAGAGAAGAGGAAAGCCAGGGTGCAGAGATCGGCCGTGGCGGGCCGGACGGGGAAGCGGCGCAAGCAGGCGCGAAGGAGAAAGACGCAAGCGAGGCCAGCCAGCCAATTAAGCGCGATCAATATATGAGTTTCCTGGACCCAGGCGTCGGCATGGGTGAATCTTTGGATCAGCGGGGTAAGAGCGCGGAGCAGAACCCAGCCGAGGGGCCGCCAGAAGAGGTGGCCGAATTCCCAAAAAGTGTGGTGGAGGCCGCGATAGAGATGGAAGACATCGGTGGCGTAGTCCACCGTGTCGGCCATGAAGAAGGCCCCGGTGAGCTGAGTGACCACGGCGTAGACGGCGACCCAGAGCAGCGGGGCGCGAAAGCGGCGGTCGTTGCCCAGCACCGAACTGAGGCGCCAGGATTGCTGGCGGTAAGTGGCTTCGAGCGGCGCTGGGTGAGTTGCAGCTACAGCGAACATCGGGGAACTTGGGCCGGGTTGCGTTGGTGTCATTAGATAAAGTCTCTCTCCGGAAAACAGGCTGACGCCAATGGACCCGCAGCCGTTTTCTGCCTGAAGAATATGTGCACTGATTTGGAGACTGAGCGATGGAAAAAAAGGCGCGCAGGGCGAAAAAAAATTCGCGCGAACACTTTCGTTTCGATCGCAGTGAGCTGGGATCGTTGCGAGGATAAAGGCTTGCGCGCATAGTGTCAAGAACACCGGACCGCTCGGGCTGCAGAAGGTCCTGTGGAAATCGGGCGGGGCGAGGAAATCGGCGACGTGAGTGTGGAGTGGATCCCAAGAATTGGGTTTCCCGTTTTGGGAACGTTCGTGAAAGCGGAAGGCGGTCGCCGGAAATGGGGGCGATGATATTTCGCAAAGTGCCGGTATTCGGGGAAACTCTGTCGTTCGTTTTCATCGAGATCGTGGGGGGTATGCTGGCGCTGGTGCGACTTGGATTTTGGTCGTGTTTTGCTGCGGAGGTGTTGTGGATTTTGGGGTGGGGGGCGCATCGCGATGCGAGGCTAGCATTCTGATTTGGCGGGTGGAAGGGATCGTTCCTGTGGACGGAAAGCGGAAGGCGGCGCACAGGAAAAGCGGCGCGCGATTTTTGCAATCTGCCTGTATTCGGGGAAAATCCGTCGTTCATTTTCATGGAGATCGAGGGGGGTATGCTGGCGCTGGTGCGATTTGGATTTTGGTCCGCAGAACGCTGGGGCGATTCCTCGGTTTGGCCGTCATCTTTTAGCGGCGGGCTTAGCGCCCACAGCCAGGTTGGCTGTGCCACGGTTCGGCAGGAGTGCCGGCGCTACGGGTGCGGACGTGGCACCTGCCGTTGCCGCCTGTGGTTTGGAGCCGGGGCGGTACCCCGGTACCTGGACAAGAGCGGGTGGGACGGGAAGTTCGCGTCGATTTGTGGCGGGCGGTTGGTTGGGTTTCGGCGCGCAGCCAGGAGTGGCTGCGCGACGCCGGCAGGAGTGCCGGCGCTACGGGTGCGGACGTGGCACCTGCCGTTGCCGCCTGTGGCTTGGAACCCGCGGCGGTAGCCCGGTACTAGGGCAAGAGCGGGTGGGACGGGGAGTTCGCGTCGATTTGTGGTGGGCGGTTGGTTGGGTTTCGGCGCGCAGCCAGGAGTGGATGCGCGACGCCGGCAGGAGTGCCGGCGCTACGGGGCAAAGTGAAAATCTACGGGAACGGCAATTCGAGAGCGGCGCAACTTCTCATTCGAAAGCGGGGCGCTGGATGGCGATTCGTGCGTGGCGCGGTAATTTTTCGCCAACGCGCGCGCGGCGTTGGTTGCTGCGGACATCGAATTTGCGCTGGCCTGCTTGGCGATTCGTGGGGTGCGAGTTTACGCGGCGCGGGAAAAGATGCGGCGTGGCGCCGCGATTCGGAGAGGCTCGCATACAGTGTTTACCTTAGCACTAGCTTGCTTACCTTTAAGGCAACCCAGCCAATACCTGTACTAAGGGACAGTATCCTTCTGCGGTTTCCCCCTCTAACATCGTAAAGGCAAGAAGTACTAGGACGGCGCTAGTACTCTTAAACTACGCAACCGGTTCAGACAGGCACGCCGGGTGCAACCCAAAGTGAGGTTCTCCACATGAATTTCGGCCCGCGATCCGCGTCCCGCAGCATCAAAATGGCCGCCCTCGGCGTTTCCCTCTCGCTATTCTCGACGGCGGCGATAGTCGCCATGGCGCAACAGCGCCCCAACGAATTTCATGGTGTGCTGAATGACGCCGCGGTCAGCGACTCCGGCACCGGGTCCACGGTGCGGTTCGCGGAAGTCTCTCCGGTGAACGACGCGCGGATCGCGACCTCGAGCCTAGTGAGCTCGACGTCCGAGAAACTGACAGTGGCCGGCGCGCCTGGGCATCACCGCGTGCCGATGGTTACCGACTGGAGCACCAAGCACGTGGTGTTCGCCAAGCCCCGAACGGAGAAAGACGCGGCCCGGCTGGAGTACAACACCCGTTATAGGATGCAGACCTATCGGCGCAATGCCCCGATGCTTCGGAAGCTGGCGGATTCTAAAGTCGACAGTTCCGACCTGTTGGAGCGGTTTCGGAACCGTGTGCGCGACCCGCACCCGCTTCCCGCGAAGGCTAATCCGATCCATCGCGACTGGAGTATCAATCTGAACGGTAACGGCATCACAGCACCCACGCCGACCGTGGGCAAAAGCCAGTTCCCAGCGAAATTCAGTTTCGACATTAACGCCCCCCTTACAGCGGGCAGCTGCACCACAGACTTCGTGGTTTACAACACCAATACGAATCTTCTCGTTGGGTTTGACAATCTCTACAGCGGAACCAGCACCCCAACCGCCGGACTTTGCGGCGACGCCGGGCCCACTGTGATGTTTGCGTACGACGTCACAACCAATAGCGGTATAACCAGCACTTCAGTCACTTTGTCCGAGGACGGAACACAGATCGCGGTGGTCGAAAACTCTGTATCGGGCGGGGTGCTACATATCGTGAAGTGGTTCGCCGGAGACGGAGCTATCGGCTCGCCGGTGGTTTTGCGCACTACGAATGATGTTACAGGGAATGTGGCGGCTTGGGACTCGGCCGCATGCGGTGGGACCCACTCTTGCATGTGGGACGTGCCGTTTGCTAATGACTTCGTCTATGACCCAGCCATTCCTGGTCTAGTAAGGCAAACCGCGACCGACACCAACTCCGCGCCGTATTACGATTACGATACCGACTTTCTTTACGTAGGGACGGACTCGGCGAATATCCACCAGTTCGCCAACGTGTTTAACGGCGGGAGCGTGGTGCCGACGGCTGTGGGACCATCGGAAACGACTACGGGTAACGGGCTGGTCGGCTGGCCCTTGTTTATGAATACCACCGCCAACCCTCCACCGGCTCTTACGGGTCCAATCGAGGATGCATACTCTGGGCGGATTTTCGTTGCTGACTCATACGGTGACCTCGATCACGTCGAGACGTTTAGCGGCGACTGCGTCAATCAACCCCACGGCGCCGCCCTTTACCCGTGCTTGAGTATCAATAACCTGACCACCGGAGGGAACAATATTCCCGATCCGCCAGTGGTCGACTCGTCGCTCGGAACCGTATTAGTGTTTGTGGGCGGCGACAACCTCACCGGCAACGCGTACGTCGCTCAGGCTCCTTCGACCTCCTGCATTTGCGGCACCAGCGAAACCTCCACGGACCCGACCGTCGTGTTTGAGAACTTCGGACCCGTAAACGGAGGCGGAAGCGGTACTGTGATCCACAGCGGCGACTTCGACAACAACTATTACACCAGCGACGGCGCTACACCAGGCGTGGCCGGTTTCATGTATGTTTGCGCGATCGACCCCCTCGGAACGCCTACCGGCCCTCCGGGCACTGGTGGCAACACTGCCCTGCGGCAGGTCACTTTTAACACCGACGGTGTGATCAACGGGGTCAGTACGGCGTACCTGCCAGTCGCGACCGACTCCTACGACGAGTGCTCGCCAGTGACCGAGGTTTATAACCCGAACGCCCTCGGCGGCGCGGCAGATTTGATATTCTTCAGCGTCGAGGCCCACAGTGTCGCGTGTCCTGGCGCCGGGCCGGTCCCAGACGGCGGGTGCCTAATGTCGCTCAATATCACGGCTGACCTCACGACCACTGCTACAAACCTGTTTTCACCGATCCTAAACCCGGTGGTAGCCATAGCGGAGGACGGTGGCACTAGTGGAATCGTCGTCGATAACGTGTCGCCGGACGCCCAGGCGTCCAGTATCTATTTCACACCACTCGGGGATACGGTTTCTCCTGGTGATTGCACGTATATCGGTTGCGCAGTGAAGGTGACGCAAGTCGGCTTGCAGTAAACTTAAACCCTGACGAATCACGGGGCGGCCGTGCGATCCGATCTGTTCTGGGCAACCAGGCAGGCGGGTGGCACGGCCGCTTCGGTTTTTGGGGCCTGAGCGCTCGCGCAAAACGGGGCGCAGCGATTGCGGGTGCGCCGCGTGTGTTGTTTGCTGCGCGTGCTGAAGGGCCGAGCCGATTCCGCGTTTGTTGCAATACCCTTAAAGCAACATTGCCTGCACAACTCAAAACAAAATGTATCCTTCCGGCGCGCCCCCTTTTACTCTCCTCGTAGGTTAGTAATAGTACTAGCTCAATGCGCAGGTCCGGCTTGTTCAGGCCGGCTAGAACTAAAAACGAGGTTTTCACATGAGCACTGGCCCGTGGCGCGCGTCCCGAAGGTTTAAATTGGCCGTTCTCGGCCTGTCCCTATCGTTATTGTCGACGGCGGCGATTGTCGCTGTGGCGCAGCAGCGCCCCAACGAATTTCATGGCGTCATCACTGATTCCACCACGGTCAGCGAGCGCGGCGCCGCGCGTACGGTGCGGTTCGCGGAAGTATCCCCCGTGGATGATGCGCGGATTGGCACGTCGCGCGTGGTGAGCTCGACTGCTGAAAAACTGAGCGTGGCCAACGCGCCGGGGCATCACCGCGTATCGATCGTTACCGACTGGAGCACCAAGCACGTGGTGTTCGCGAAGCCGCGGACGGAGAAAGACGCGGCGCGGCTGGAGCGCGATCCGCGGTACAAGATGCAGATCTACCGGCGGAACGCGCCGGCGTTCCGGAAGGCGGCGGACGCGCGCGTGGAAAGCGCCAATTTGCTGGATCGGTTTAGGAACCGCGTGCAGGACCCGCATCCGACGCCAGCGAAGGCCAATGCTGCGCACCGCGACTGGAGCGTGCCGCTCGGCGGCACCGGAACGGCGGAAGCGCCCCTGCCTACGCCGTCCGTCGGCAGCAACCAGTTCCCGGCGAAGTTCACGTTTGACATTAACGCGCCGCCGGACTGCGCCAACGATTTCGTGGTCTATAACACCAACACGAACCTGCTGGTGGCGTTTAACAATCTGTATAGTGGGACGGACTCCGAAGGCCACCCCAACGGGATTTGTACGGATGGGGACGGCGACTTATTGGCCGCTCCCACGGTTATGTGGGCTTACAACGTCAGCGAGTACAGCGACGGGGTAACCAGCACTTCGCCGGTATTGTCGCTGGATGGCACGCAAGTGGCGGTTATCGAAAGCTCGCCCACGCACGGATCAGTACTGCACGTTATCAAGTGGGTGGCGGGACAAGGCACTATCGCCGAGCCGGTGCAACTGTGGGCGGACTTTGACGATTGGACGGGTGACGCGGAGGATTGGGCCACCAATTGCGGCCCCAATTCAATGTACGGCGTTTGCATGTGGAGCGTGACGTTTTATAAGGACTTCATCGGTCACACCGGCTCAGAGCCTGACGTGAAATCGCACTCGGTGAGGGCCGACAATTACACCACGCGGAGCAATGCGACCGACACCAACTCTGCACCTTACTACGATTACTTTAACGACGTGATTTACGTCGGGACAGACACCGCGAATCTGCACGAGTTCGGGTACGTGTTTAACGGCGGCACGGCTTTTGGCCCGACGGAATCTACATTCGGTACCTATCCAATCATTATGAACACCACGGCCAACCCGCCTCTGACTGGGCCCATCGAGGATGCCGCCTCCGGGCGGATATTCGTCGCCGACGGTTTCGGTGGCCTGGAATACGTCGAGACCAACACTGGACTGGTCACCCCCGGCCCATGCAGCGGGCAACCCGGTCCAATGTATACGTATCCGTGCCTGGCGGCCGGCAACTACAACTCCGGAGGCAATGGCATTCCCGATCCGCCGGTGGTGGATTCGTCGCTGGGGACGGTGCTGGTGTTCGTGGGCGGGGATTCGATCGCCGGCGACACCGATAATGCGTTCGCTGCCCAGGCTTCGACAATGGGCACATGCGTTTGCGGCACTGGGCAAGAAAGCGGCGGCGACTTTTCCTACGCTTCTTTCGGACCCGTCTCGAATGGCGGGACCGGCACGCACATTCACAGCGGGGATTTCGACAACAAGTACTACGAAAGCGACGGCACGCCGGGCAGCGTTGCCGGCTACATGTACGTGTGCGCGATCGATCCGCTCGCGACTGTCCCCGCTACCGCAGGCCTTGGGAACACGGCGCTGCGGCAGATTTCTTTTGACGACAACGGAATGATATTAGCGGTTAATCCGACGTTCTTGGCGGTGGGAACCGACCCTAGCGACGAGTGCTCGCCGGTCACCGAAGTCTACAATCCCAACACATCGCAAGATCTGATGTTCTTCAGCGTGCAGGTTCATAGCACCGCGTGCCTGGGCGATGGGACGGGAGGAGTGGGTTATAGCGCGGCTGCGCCGGCGGGTGGGTGCCTGATGTCGGTCGACGTGACCAATGACGTGAGCGTCCCAGGCTTCTTTCCGGTGGCGTTTGCGGCGCATCTTGCGGAGGACGGCGGGACGAGCGGGATTATCGTCGATAACGTGTCGGGCGAAGCCCAGGCGTCCAGCGTTTACTTCACGCCGCTCGGGTGGCCGGACGATCCAGGCAATACATGCGCTTGGGTTGGCTGCGCGGTGAAGGCCACGCAGGTGGGGTTGCAGTAGGGTTCGGGTTCGGTGGTCTGACACGAGCGTCGGGCTACGACGAGTGTAGGCAAAATCAGGGCACGGCAAAAATCCAGGGCAGGTCAAAAACCAGGACAGGTCAAAAACTTGGAGAACCCAGGTGTGAAGGCGACACCTGGGGCACCCACTTCGCTTCGCTCAGCGCTCCCGTCGTCGATGGATTTCTTTGGTATCCAAGAGAGAATCTGCGACTAGGGTAAGTAAAATCAGGGCAGGGCAAAAATCCAGGGCAGGTCAAAAAACCAGGGCAGGTCAAAAATTTGGAGAACTCAGGTGTGAAGGCGACACCTGGGGCACCCACTTCGCTTCGCTCAGCACCCCAACGTCTATAGTTTTTTCGATATCCGGGAAGAATCTAGGGAACCGGTTTGGGGTGGGTGGTGATTGGATTTTTGGTTGGGGAGACTTTGGGGATGGGATGTTTTCCGACATGATTGTCGGGGCCGGTTTGGGTTCGCGGTGGTGGGTGGATTTTTGGTTGGGGCGAGCTGGAATTGGGAGTCTAGTGCAGCCACCGGTGGCGGTTGTACAAACTATTGTGCGCACATGACTTAGGGTTTGCTGTGGGGGTGTGGTGGCTGGCTGCTTTCGGGGTACTTGGGGGGATTCGTTGTGGTTGCGTTACCTTTAAAACAACCCCATGTTTACATGTGAAAAGTAACAGTATGCTTGCCGGGGTTCCCCCTTTTACGATTGAAAATGGGTAGTAATAGTACTCCCTCGCGCGCTCGGTTCGTTCAGGCAAACGGCTCCAAATTAGGTGAGGATTTTCTATGATTGTCGGCCCGAAATTCGTCCCACGGAGTGTGAAATTGGCAGCTGCCGGACTGTCACTGTTTCTAATGGCGACGGCGGCGATCATCGCGGTGGCGCAGCAGAGCCGCGCCGAAGTTCCGCAACAAAATCCCGCTGCGGGGGCGCAACAGCGTCCCTACGCTGACCAGCCGGGCGCCGACCCCAATGACGGCACCACAGGCGCGACCGGCGCGACGGGTACCACCGGCGCCACCAGCACGACTAATAACACCGATGCGGATGCGCCAACGGCCGGGTGGGTGGCAGGCGTCGTGGTGGAAAACGCGTCGATCGCGCCATCGCGCGCGGTGAGTTCGACAGCAGAAAAGCAGAGTGTGGGCAGCGCGGGCGCGACCGGGTCTGCGTCAGGGCATGTACGGGTGCCGGTGGTTACCGACTGGAGCACGCGGCACGTGGTGTTCGCCAGCCCGCGAACGGCGAAGGATGCGGCGCGGCTGGAGAATAACACCCGCTACCGCATGCAGATGTACCGGCGCAACGCGGCGGCGCAGAAAGTGGAGGATGCCAGCGGCAGCGGCGCGAGCCTGCTGGATCGGTTCCGGAACCGGGTGCAAGCGCCGCACAACCTGCCGGCGACGACCGATGCCGTGGATCGCGACTGGAACGTGACCCTGGGGGGAAACGGCAAGACGGCTCCAACGCCGACGGTGGGGGACGAGCAGTTCCCGGCGAAATTCAGTTTTGATGTGAACGCGCCGCCGGATTGCACCAACGATTTCGTGGTGTACAACACCAATACGAACCTGCTGATCGCGTTCAACAACCTGTATGTGGGGACCAATCCCACCACCGGCGTGCCGAATGGTTACTGCAAAAACGCGCAAGGGACGCCGTTGAGCGCGCCGACGGTGATGTGGGCTTACAACATCAGCGAGTTCAGCGACGGGGTGACCAGCACTTCGGTAACGTTGTCGATCGACGGCAAGCAGGTGGTGGTGGTGGAAAGCTCGCCGAAGCATGGATCGGTGCTGCACATCATAAAATGGCACGCCGGTGACGGGACGATCGCTGCGCCGATGGCGCTGTGGGCGGCTCATGACGTAACCAATGATCCGGCGGACTGGGCCAACAACTGCGGCGGGAGCGGAAAGCTTGGGGCGTGCATGTGGACGGTGCCGTTCGCTGCGGACTACTTTTACTCGGGGCCCGCGGTGAAGCCGGCTGATGCGCGAGCGAATTTTCGGGTGAGTCCGGATACGCTGGTGAAAGCGAAGGCCACGGACAGCAACTCCGCGCCGTATTACGACTACGCGAACGACGTAGTCTATATAGGGACGGACAGCGCGAATATTCATCAGTTCGTCGATGTGTTTAACGGCGGGACGACCGAGGGACCGTCGGAAATGGTGAATGGGAATGGATTGACCGGCTGGCCGCTGTATATGGATACGGTTTTGAATCCGGCGCTGACCGGCCCGATCGAGGACTCCTATTCCGGGCGAATTTTCGTGGCGACCGCGGATGGTTATCTGCGATACATCGAGACGGGGAACGGCGCGGCCACGCCGGGGGCGTGTTCTGGCGGCGGGACGGCGTATCCGTGTTTAAGCGCCAAAAACTTTTCCGCGGGAACCTATGCGATTCCCGATCCGCCGGTGGTGGATTCGTCGGTGGGCACGGTGATGGTGTTCCAGGGGATCGATGGTTATGCCGGGACGGCGCAGGGCGAGACGGTGAATCCCGGTTACCTGCATGCCTACGCGGCGCAAGCGTCGACCACGTCGTGCGTGTGCGGGGTGAGCGAAGTGCCGGGCGGGGCGTTTACGTTCGCGGATTTTGGGGTGGCGATTGCCGGCGGCGCGTCAATGCACAGCGGGGACTTCGATGAGGCGTATTACACCTACGCCGGCGGCGGGAGCGTGAGCGGGTGGATGTACGTGTGCGCGATCGATCCGTTGGGGGTGCGCGGGACGAGTGGCGGGAATAGCGCGCTGCGGCGGATTGAATTCGACGAGAACGGAATATTGATTGGGACTCCGTTGCAGTATCTGGATGTGTCGACCACGAACTACGATGAATGCTCGCCGGTGACGGAAGTCTACAATCCCAATGCGTTGAGCGGGGCGGGCGAGGAATTGATGTTTTTTAGCGTGAAGACGAACAGCGTGGCGTGCAAGCTGCCGGCGGGTTCGAAGACGACGTACAACTCGAGCGCGCCTGGGGGCGGATGCTTGATGTCGTTCCAGGTGCAGGATGAAAGCGGGAATCCGTTCACCGCGGGGTTCGCGGCGGAGATTCCGGAGTCTGGAGGGACTAGCGGGATTGTGGTGGACAACATTTCGCCGCAGCCGCAGGCTTCCAGCATTTACTTTTCGCCGCTGGGGTATACGAGGGGCGGGGCGGGGAATTATGGGGCTTGCACTTATGTCGGGTGCGTTACGAAGGTTACGCAGAATGGATTGAATTGAGATTCTGGTTTTTGGGGCGAAGGATGGAAAAGATAAAAGCGTAGAAGCGGAAGTCAAGAACCCCACACGTAAAACCGACGTGTGGGGCACCCACCGGCAACTTCCAGTCACAAAACCTCGGACAGCAAAATCGACCAACGAACAACCCGCCTTGCTTCGCAAGGCGCGAACTCGCTTTCGGAAATGCGGTGGGCTATACTGCGCCGATTCTAGTTCATTGGGAGTAGGAACCGGGCCGCTGCTGCTGCGGTTCGCTGGCGGGCGCTACTTATGACACTGATCCTGCAAAGCCAAACTCTGGAGCATGTGGTGGTGATTCGGTGCGCGGGGCGCATCGTATTGGGCGATGAGATAAAGGCGCTGCAGGCGGAAGTGGAGAGGCTTACGCGTACCAAGAAGAGAGTGGTGCTGCAGTTGGCGGAAGTGAATTACATCGACAGCGCGGCGCTCGGGGCGCTGGTGCGGCTGTTCGGCGTGCTGCGGTCTGGCGGCGGGGGACTGAAGCTTTCGCAACTGTCTCCCTTTGTGCATAAGGTGCTGCAGGCTACGAATTTGCTGGGGGTGATACCGACGTACGCGTCAGAGAAAGAAGCGGTGGATGCGTTTTCCGAGAGGCTGGGGCCGCAGGAGAAGACATCGACGGCGCCGCGAACAAAAATCGTTTGCCTGGACACCTCGAACGATCTGCTGGCGTACCTGAAGGCGCTGCTGACGCGGGCGGGGTATGAAGTGTTCACGACGAAGCAGACGGCGGATGCCCGGACGATGATCGTGGCGACCAAGCCCAGCCTGGTGATCTATGGTCCGGGAACGCAGACCAGCGAGGCGGCCGTCGGGAAATTTCGGGAGAGCTATCCGGGGGTGCAGGTGCTGGTGCTACCCGGCGATTTTTCCACCGCGGACGCGAGCCAGGCGGGGACGGAGTTGCTGGAGCGAGTGCGGGCGATGTTTGGTGGAGCGGCGTAGGGAATTTCGGGAACGGCATCGTAGGTCAAAAACCTGCACGCAGAGACGACGTCTGGGGCGCCCACCGGCAACATCTAAATTCCAGAAAGACGCCTGCAGCAGCCAAATTCGAAACAATTGGCGACTCGTGTGGAGATCGGCGCGGTCCGATGTTCGCGGCGTTTGTAGTGTAAGATAGCTGGGCTAAATTAGGGGCGTAGCTCAGTGGTAGAGCAGTGGCCTTTTAAGCCAAAGGTCGTGGGTTCGATCCCCACCGCCCCTACCAACAGATCGCCAATGTTGTAAGCCTTACGAGCGCAACGATAACCGATCGACGATTCAATTGCGCCGGTGCCCGCAAAATTCCTCTCACGGTGGATGTCAAGGTACTCGTCTAAGAGGCTAGGTTCGTTTCATCGAGGTTGATGCGAAGGCGCTCAATCCGCTCAAGACCACAAGGATCCATAGCGCAGCGCGAATGTTCGAAAGCTGCGCGACAAACCCGATCAGGGGCGGACCGGCAAGGAAGCCAACATAACCAGCCGTCGTGACTACCGCGAGGCTGGGGCCAGGCGCGCTGCCTTCAATGTTCCCTGCCGCGGCAAACGTATTGGGGATAATCGTCGCCAGACCTGCTCCGGCACACGCAAATCCCACCAGAGCCCAGCCGGCATTTCCGAACGACAAGACGAAGGCGAGCCCGGCCGCGGCTAAAAGAGCGCCGTAACATACCAGGTGGCCGCGGCCAAGCTTGCCAGTGAGATAGTCGCCTGTCAGGCGACCTGCAGCCATAGCGCCTGAGAACACCGCATATCCGAGAGCGGCCAGGCCTGGCCCGGTTAGAACCGAAGTACGAAGATAAATCGCGCTCCAATCGGCGATCGCACCTTCAACAAGCATAATCGAAAATGCAAGAAGCGCGAGCGCGCCTAAGGGAACAGACCACGTAATCGTGCCTCCGGATGCCACTTTCCCTGCATCCGAGGATGCTGAGGGAAGCGGAAGCCACCGGAATGCGATTATGGACATTGCGACAAGCGCGATACCGCTGACCCAAAAATGAACTCCGGCCGGAACCGCACGTGAAGCAACCAGTCCCCCTAGAGCAGATCCGGCCATTCCGCCCAAGCTGAAGAGGGCGTGGAATGACGACATGATGTGACGCTGGTATCGCTTCTCGAGCATTACGGCGTGAGTATTCATCGCCACATCCATCGAACCACCCATCGCCCCATAAAAAAGAAGAGCGACCGACAGCGTTAGGACCGTCTTAGATTCGGCAATCAAGGGCAGTGCGAGGCCAAAACCCAACGTCGACCCAATCACGATGCTCAGACTGCCGAACTTGTTAATGAGCCATCCAGCGGCAGGCATGGCGAATACGGACCCGATTGCCGCCATCATCAGCGACCTGCCCAGAACGGCGGGAGAAAGATGGAGGTTCGCCTGAAATGCAGGGATTCGGGAAGCCCAAGTGGCGATGATCAGGCCGTGGACCAGGAAGATTAAGGACACGCCCACGCGTACCTGTCGAAGGGTGCGTGGCGGCATCAATCGGGTTCCGTCCGCCGGCGAACAACCGCTGTCCAGTAGGCAGGTGCTTGAACCGAACGGTTTCGCGAAAGACCTTGTATGTCGCCCGGTTTGGCGGTACCATGCATAAATCGGAGTATACGCGTATACACGTGCATACTCAAGTGTATTCGTGCAACAAGGTGCAGAATGAGCCATCCGGAACCGGAAGCAGACCAAATTGCCTTAAAGGAAGAGCGTCACCAATACATCCTGGAGCTGCTTGGCAGCCAGGGCCGAGTCCTCGCCGCAGACCTCAGCAGTCGATACAGCGTCTCTGAAGACACGATTCGTCGAGATCTGCGCGAATTGGCGCGTTCGGGAAAGATCCAACGGGTACACGGCGGTGCCTTGCCTCGCCGTGCGGAGGCTGTTCCGTTCGTGTCTCGCGAACAAATGGAAATTGAGAGCAAGACCGGAATCGCTCGAGCGGCGGCTGACATGATCCGCGATGGCCAAGTGGCGCTGATTGACGGAGGTACCACGAATCTGAGAATTGCTTCCTACCTTTCCAGAGAGCGTTCGGCAACGATTGTTACCAACAGCCCGCCGCTTGCGCTGGCGTTAGCGGATCATCCGAAGGTGAGCGTGCTGGTGCTCGGAGGAAATTTTCTTAAAGAGGCGCGGGTGACGGCGGGCATCGACACCATTCGGGTAATCGAATCCATCCGCGCTGATCTGTGCTTTCTCGGAATGTGCAGTTTGCACCCGGAACTCGGAATAACCGTCGGCGACCTGGAAGAAGCGTACGTGAAGAAAGCGATGATAGCGGCTTCATCGGAAGTTGTTGGCCTGATTTCATTTGGAAAAATGGGGACATCTCTGCCTTACCTGGTCGGTCCTGCTTCCCGACTATCCCGTGTGATCACCGACGCAACAGACGAAGATGTGTTGAATCCCTACCGCTCCCAAGGCATAGAGGTTACAAGCACGTAAACCGGCGGCGGTTCGAGCGGACGAGCGGCTTCGTCCTGCTCCGGATTCTGGTTTGAATGACGGCAAACCGGAAATTACTAGCCGGTCCAGCATGGTTCACAGAAGCAGCACCGCTGACAAGTCGGCGTCCAAAGTGAATCTGGCTTGACTCGCATGCGGGCTTCTGGCAGAACGTTGCCTGAATCTCCCCCGAGTCTTGCACCGATATCGCGGCGGATGCCCCGATGAGAACGAACTACCCGGCGGTGGTTGTTTGCGCAGTTGTTTACTGGCTGTTGGGAGGGCTGTGGTTCGGTTTGTTTTTCAACAAGCCGTGGATGGCGCTTGAGCATATCACCGAAGCGCAAGCCAAATCCGCGCATGCGATGTCGTTCTGGCTGTTCATCATCACGTTTGCGCTAAATCTGGTGATCGCATTTACGCTGGCGCAGCTATGCATCTGGCGCAACGCCGACACCGCCGGCCGCGGCGCCGCGATCGGCATCCTCTTGTGGATCGGAATCGTTGGCCCGATTGTATTCACCACGCACATGTACGAAATGCGGCCGCTGCAATTGTTCGCGATTAACGAATTCTATCCGCTGGTGGGGTTGTGCCTGATGGGCGCTATTCTGGGCGCCTGGACGAAAAAGGCCGCGTAGCGCGGACCGCCATGTGCGGAAGGGCCGGGAGCCGAACCCTAAACAAAGCGTTGAACACTGAAACCGTTGCGGATAGACTACCGGCCGTCCGGTACGCTCCCAGGTCAAAACAGAAATTCGAAATTCTTGAAGGAGGAAGACCATGTCGGACCAGGGAAAGACCCAGCTCACGGTCATCTTTACCGCTCCGGCCGATCTAGTGGCGGAAGGCGATCGGCTTTTCGCGAGCCACGCCAAGTGGATGCGGAATACGCACACTCGCGACGGAGAAAAAGGCTTGCTGCTGTACAACCTCGTGAAAGGACCGGAGCTGTCGAACGCGATGGACCCGTCGTCCAAGCCTACCGGCAACACTTGCTTCGTCTTGACGGAGGTCTACGAGACCCCGGCAGGTGTGGCAGACCACTGGAAACAACTCCCGGCGTGGGAAGACGTCTCTGCGGTCGCGGCCCGGACGAGCAAGGTCAAAGTCACCACGTTACACGGCTCACCGATCGTACATTCACTTTGGTAGCCCCGGTCTGCCGTTCGTATTCAAGGGGCTGACTTTGCCCGGCGGCAGATAGCGGTTGCCCGAAATAAAATGGCAGACTAGGATGTTGGCCACCTCGACAGCGCCGCACCAGAACCTCGCGGCCAGGGGAGGCTTCTTTGAATTTCCGTTGCGGATTCGCCCGCACCTTCCTGCTGGCCGCAATTTTATCTTGCGGAGCGGCCGCATCCCTTGCGCAGACCGAAACGACCAGCAGTCCGGGCCAGGCCGTCCCCGGAACACTTGGGGTGAGCCCGTTCTCCAGCAGCGTGCCGGCCAAACTCGTTCCGGGGGTGATGCCGCTTTCCCTGCAGGACGCCATCGACCGCGGATTGAAACAAAATCTCGGGCTGCTCCTTTCGAGCGCTGAGGTCCGTTCCGCTCGCGGACAGCGCTGGGAGCAATTGAGCGCGCTCTTGCCGCACGTGGTGGCGGCGCCGTATGTGGCCCAGTCGGAAATTAATCTCGCGGAGCTCGGATTTACCAGCGTTCCGGGGATCCACGTACCGGCGTCGGCTGGCCCCTTCTCTTATTTTGACGCGCGCGTAGGTGTCACCCAGTCGTTGTTCGATTGGAAGTCGATCAACGCGACTCGCGCCGCCGGCCAGGGGCTGAAGTCCGCGGAATACTCAAAAAGGGATGCACGCGACCTGGTGGTGTTGGCGGTGGGCTATTGTTACCTGCTGGCGGTGGCCGACGAGGCCCGCATCGAAACCGCTGCAGCGCAAGTGCAGACCGCCGAGGCGCTCCACGATCAAGCAAATGACCAGCTAAACGCAGGCACCTCGCCGGCCATCGATGAACTGCGCGCCAAGGTCGAGCTGCAGACTCGCCAGCAACAGTTGATCCAGGCCAAGAATGATTTCGCCATCCAAAAGCTCACCGTAGCTCGGGTGATCGGTCTGGCTGCCGAGCAGGAATTCGAACTGACCGACAAGTCGCCCTACCAGCCGTTTGTGGGCATTACTCCTGAGGACGCTCTCAGCCGCGCATACGCTGCGCGTTCCGATTACCAGGCGGCCATGACCGACGTACACGCGGCCGAATATTTGCGGAAAGCCGCGGTAGCCGGCTATCTGCCCTCTCTTTCTATTGATGCGGACTACGGCACCGGCGGCGCGCATCCCTCGACGGCAACGCGAGTCTCCGACGTTCGCGGGACGCTGACGATTCCTCTCTTTCAGGGAGGCAGCGTTCACGGCGAAATTTTGCAGGCTGATGCGAAGCTCGAGCAGAGCCGCGAACGACTCGACAATCTCCGCGCACAGATCGATTCCGACGTTCGCGCCGCGCTGCTGAACTTGGAATCGTCGGCGGAACGAGTGAAGGTGGCGCGCAGCAACGTCGAATTGGCGGAAGAGACGCTGGTCCAGTCCCGCGATCGTTTCAGCGCGGGAGTCACCGACACGGTAGAAGTGGTGCAATCGCAAGAGACCGTAGCCAGCGCCCACGAACAACTCATCTCCAGTCTGTACAGCTACAATTTCGCAAGAATTTCCCTGGCCCGCGCTCTAGGCGTCGCGGAAGAGGGCGTCAAAGAATATTTCAAAGGACAATGAACATGGCGGACGAGAATCCATCCCGTTCGGCGCCCGGATCGGCGCCCGACGCGAGCAAAGAGCCCCCGGCGGATTCCTCGCCCCTGAAGGGCGGATCGTATGCGCCACCGGCGTACCGCAGTTCCAAGCGCCGTAGAAATATCGTGATCGCGATCGTGGTGGTAGTGCTGATCGTGGGCGGCGTTTTCCTGTGGCGCTACCTCAGCAGCTATGAATCGACCGACGACGCCCAGGCCGATGTCCACCTGTATCCGGTCAGCGCGCGTATTTCCGGCTATGTGGTGAAGGTCAACGTGGACGACAACCAATGGGTGCAGCAAGGCACCGTGCTGGTGGAGATCGACCCGAAGGATTATGAGGCCGCGGTGGCGCAGGCCCAGGCCAATCTGGCCAGCGCGCAAGCCACCGCGGAATCTCTGAATATCACCATTCCGATTACTTCGGTAAATACATCGAGCCAGTTGAAGTTCGCTTCGTCGGACATCGATACTGCCACCGCCGGAGTGACCGCCGCCGAGCGCCAACTGACCGCCGCGCACGCCCAGCTGGAGGCGGCGGAAGCGAACGATGTGCGCGCGCAAGACGATCTTCACCGCTACAAACTTTTGGTCGACAAAAGGGAAGTGGCCAAGCAGATTTACGACCAGGCGGTGGCCGGCGCCAAATCCACGGCGGCCGCGGTTGCCGCAGCCGTGGCGAACGAGTCCGCAGCGGCACAATTCGTGAGCCAGGCCAGAAGCCGTGTGTCACAAGCGAATGCCAACCACCAATCCGCGGAAACCGGGCCGCAACAGGTGTCGTCCACACGAGCCCGAGTGCGCGCGGCGATCGCCGACGTGGAGGAAAAGCGTGCGCTGCTCAACCTGGCCGAGCTGAACTTGCAATATACGAAAATCGTGGCGCCGGTTACCGGCGAAGTGAATAAATCGGTAGTCGTCGGGCTCAACGTTCAACCCGGGCAACAACTCCTCACCGTGGTGCCACTCGACGAAGTGTGGGTTACCGCCAATTTCAAGGAGACCCAGCTCAAGCGGATGCACGTGGGACAGAAAGCGGAAATCCACGTGGATTCCAGCGGCCGCACCTTTAGGGGCCACGTCGACAGCATCGCCGGCGCAACCGGCCCGCTCTTCAGTTTGCTTCCGCCGGAGAATGCTACCGGCAACTACGTGAAAATCGTGCAAAGGATTCCGGTAAAGATCGTTCTCGAGCCGGGCGAGAATCGGGATCGTCAGCTTCGGCCCGGCATGAACGTGGTGCCGGACGTTTATCTCCAATGAGTTCCGCCGCTCTCACCCTCGAACAAGACGTTTGGGTGCCGAAATTCAATCCCTGGCTGATCGCGGTTGTGGTGGCGCTCGCCGCTTTCATGGAGGTGCTCGACACCAGCATCGCCAACGTGGCGCTGCCGTACATGGCCGGAAGCCTGGGTGCGAGCAACGACCAGAGCACATGGGTCCTCACGTCGTACCTGGTCTCCAACGCAATCATTCTGCCAATCAGCGGCTGGCTCGCCGGCCGGTTGGGCCGCAAGCGCTTTTTCATGGGCTGCCTGGCTATCTTTACGGTGAGTTCTTTGCTTTGCGGATTTGCGCCCAGCCTCGGGCTGCTGCTTTTCTTCCGGGTGCTGCAAGGAGCGGGCGGCGGCGGACTGCAGCCGATGGCGCAAGCCATTCTGGCGGACACATTCCCTCCGCAGCAGCGGGGCTTGGCGTTTGCGCTGTACGGAATTACCGCCATCATGGCGCCGACGATCGGGCCGACCCTGGGCGGGTGGATCACCTTCAACTATTCTTGGCGGTGGATATTTTTCATCAATATACCGGTGGGAATAGCCACGTGGCTTCTGGTGCGGCGGTTTGTCGAAGATCCGCCCTATTTAAAAAAGCTCAAGGCCGCTGGGGTGAAGCTGGATTACATCGGCATCGCTCTGCTGGCTCTGGGAGTTGGCGCTTTGCAAGTGTTGTTGGATAAGGGCCAGGAAGATGATTGGTTCGGGTCACGCTTCATTACCACGCTGGTGGTGGTTGCAACCGTATGCTTGATTTCACTGGTCATCTGGGAGTGGTTTCAAAAGGCTCCGATCATCGATGTTCGCATGTTCAAGAGCTTCAACTTCGCCAGCGCGAACTTGATGATGTTCACCCTGGGGATACTGTTGTTCAGCAGCCTGGTGCTGATGCCGCAGTTCCTGCAGACGCTTTTGGGCTACACCTCTCAATTGGCGGGGATTGCGCTGTCGGCGGGAGGGCTCGTGCTGTTGTTCGAAATGCCGATCATGGGCAAACTGACGCAGCACATCCAGGCGCGGTGGCTGATCGCCTTCGGCTGGCTGTCGTTATCTATCGCCATGTATTATTCCACCAAGCGGATCGACTTGCTGATTAGCTTTCGTGCGGCGGTGTTGCTGCGCATCGGCCAGGTGATTGGCTTGGGGTTTCTGTTTGTGCCCATTACGCTGGCGGCTTACGTCGGAATTTCGCCAGACAAAAACAACTCGGTGGCTGGAATCGTCAATTTCATGCGCAATATGGGCAGCAGTGTGGGCACCTCGCTGGTCACCACGCTAATAGCGCGCCGGGCGCAATTCCATCAGTTCAGGCTGGTCCAGAATGCCCGGCCCGACAATCCCAATTTCCAGAACGCGGTGAACGGCCTTGCGCAGCACTTGGCTCAAGGCGGATTGAGCCCGCACGAGGCGCGCATGGGGGCGTTTGCCAGAATTTACCTGGGGCTCCAGGCGCAGGCGGCGAGCCTGGCATACATCGATACCTTCATGGTTCTTGCGTGGGGGGCGGCAATCATGTTTTGCCTCAGTTTCGCTTTGAAGAAGAATGATCCCGGTGGTGGAGCGCAAGTCGTAGAATAATATCGAAGATTACGGCGTGCATCGAACGCGAATCGCCGGGGCAGGCAATCACATGATCAAAATCGTCACGATTGAACGGGAGTACGGCAGCGGCGGAGGCGAAATCGCGCAGTTGCTTGCCACGCGGTTGGGCTGGAAGCTTTGGGATCAATTGCTCACCGAGGAAATCGCCCGGCGAGCGCAGTGCCCCAAGGCGGTGGTCGAGGTTCGTGAAGAGAAAACCGATTCCCTGTACTACCGGCTGTTCCGGTCTTTTCTTCGCGGAAGTTATGAAGGCAGCCTGAATGCGCACAAGCTCAATGTAGTCGACAGCGACTGCATTTTGAAGTTTACCGAAAAAGTGGTTCAGGATGCGGCCAGGACCGGAAACTCGGTGATCGTCGGAAGGGGATCGCAGCATTTTCTACGGAACCGAACGGACACACTGCGCGTATTTCTTTACGCTCCCCGGGAAAATAAAGTGCGGCGCTTGTTGGCTCGCGGCAAAAGCGAGAAAGAAGCGCAGCAGCTAGTGGATACCGTTGACCGCGAGCGCCTCGATTTCATCCAGAAGTATTTCCGCATCGAATGGCCCGACCGCGCCGTCTACCACACCATGATTAACACCGCGCTAGGCGATGAGGCAGTCGTTCACATGATTCTGGATTTCATGCAAACGGTAGATGCCAGCACTGCGGCTTGAACGCACAGCGAAAAAGCCCGCCCGCTAGCGATCGCCGGAAGGGGAGGCAGTTTCACCTGGGTTCTCGGCGTCCTGGATTTGCCGAAGGGGGAACGGCGCCCCATTAGTCCCTCCGATTCTTGTTGGGAGCACGCGTCTGTTGCGGAGTAATCATCGACTCGACGACCTCTGCCAACTGCTGGCTGACTTCCGACTTGACTATGCAGCAACGCGCCCCCGGCGCCGAGCGCCAGCCGCATCAGGGCTTTTGAATTGTGCACCGTCAGAACAATGACGGCGGTACCCGGTAATTCCTTGACGATTGTTCTTGTGGCGTCTATCCCGTTCACCCCAGGCATGCGGAAATCTAGGATCACCACATCCGGCTTCAGCTCTCGGGCCTTCTCGATCGCCTCCCGGCCGTCCGCAGCTTCCGCCACTACTTGCTATTCGGACCGGGTTTGCAGCAGGTTTTTTATCAAATAACGCACTGTTTCGTTATCGTCCGCCAATACGATTCGAACACCCATGATCGCCTCCGATGCGATCTCCAGGGACATGCTTCAAGCCAAGCGGTGCGCGGCTTAGAACGCTAGAGACGGTGCAACAGGAACTTGTAATTACGCCAGTGGAATGGTCACCAGGATCGTCGTCCCGCCTTCGTTTGACCAGATATCGAACTGCCCTTTCAGAACCCATACTCGCTCTCGGATCCCCCGTAATCCGTTTTTGAAACTGTGCTTGCCGGTCTTCGAAGGACCTCCGCCGAAATGCCTATTCCCGCATCTCGAACCATGACGCTCACGCCGCGCGCTTCTCGCGTAACCTCGACCAGGCCTGCGGTAAGCGGGGAAGCGAGGCGTGTTTTTTGATTTGCGGCTCTGGTATTTACCACCCGCGCAAATATCGACGCCGCTTACCCAGCAGCAACCCGTTCGAGGCGCTCGAGCGTGTCCGGGTACCGGCGAACCAGAAGTACCAGCGCCGCCGCCTGTCGATTCGGCTTGGCGCGGCCCTGTTCCCATTTCTCCAGTGTTCTTTCATTGATTCGCAACTTCCGCGCGAACACAGCCCGAGAACAGCGTAATTTTTTCCGAGTATCCTTAATGAGCTTTGAATCCACGTCCGGAAGTGGTTTCGGCTCAACCTTATAACTCCGCAGCGTAAGCTTGCCTTCGCGCTGTGCCGCCATCGCGGCCACGCCCTCAGACATCTCCCGAAAAATGTGCCGTTTGGCCTTCACTATGTCCTCCGTGAATCCGGTTTCCTTACAAGCCGTTGTGCTTCTCGCGCTCGGAGCTCGCCCTCAATCATGCCTTTCAGTAAACTCCTTTCTTTCGGCGCCCGGTCAGAAACCTCGTCTTTGTCGTATAGCGTTATCAGCCATACCTGTCGATCGGTCTGGAAGTAGTAATAAATTATGCGGAGACCGCCCCTTCGGCCCTTTCCGCGCCTCGAATCTGGAAAGCGCAGCTTGCGGAACCAACCGGTAGGGGGCATGACGTCGCCGAGTCCTGGGTTTGCCGCCAGTTTGCTCTGCAGGTTCCGATGACTGTCGTCTGTAAGATAGCGAGCGATGTGACGCGTGAATGCCGGCGCTTCGATGAATTCCATTTTCTGCGCTGGTACGCCATTAGCGTACAGAGAAGTATACGCTAGCGGCGTATAGCATGTCAAAGGTCGTACGCTGCGAACAGATTCGTACGCCCAGAATTTCACATTGTTTCGCGATGCTGCACGAAACAACCGTAGCGGCGATACCGTCCCTCCGTAGCGCCGCTATCCCACGAAGACCTTACGCCGCCCCCGCACTCCGGCTCCGTTTGTGCGAAGGCGATCCCGCCTGGCCAGACAGCACCGCCAGCACCGCTGTCCCGTCCGGGGTGCCCTGACCGGTGCACGGATCCCAGCCCATCCCGGCCGGAAACTTGCCCTTCAAGTCGTTATAAATGTCGTTATTCCCTTGAGTCACGTCGTGGAATGCCGACGCCGCGCCGGGCGCGTAGATTAGCGCATTGATGAACCCGACCGGCTTTCCGACCTTCTGATTGATGCGTGCCAGCAGTCCCGCCCAAAGCGGCGCCACCGCACTCGTTCCTCCGATATTTTGCGATTTGCCCCCTACGAATACAGCGTAACCGGAATAGGGGTCGGCATTCCCGGAAACGTCCGGAACTCCGCGTCCGCCGGCACTCGCTGCCGGCGCCGGAACATTCGAATTCGCCTGATACGAGGGTTTAGCGAAGAAATTACTCACCCCACCGCCGGTAGCCCCGCCCGCCGAACCCTCGTTCCATACCTTTTCCACCGGCGAATTCGGCGCGGAAGATGCAGCGAGCGTCGTCCCGCCGCAAGCCAATGCATAAGAACTGGAAGCCGGAAAATCGACGTGAGGTTTGTGATCCCACTGCGCCTGCTGCTCGTCCGCCGATCCGTTATCTCCCGCCGCCACGCACACCGTCACTCCGATCGCCGCCGCTTCCTCCAGTGCCTGGTCCAGACCTTGCAACATCTGTGAGGTAGCGGTTTCTTCCGCCTGGCCCCAACTGATCGAAATGATCGAAGGCTTTCTCACGTCGTCGTGTACCGCCGCGGTCACCGCCTGGATGAAGCCGTCATCGGTGTTCGTGCCGAAATACACCGCGATGCTTGCACCCGGCGCGATCGACCCCGCTACTTCAATATCCAGCGTCACCTCGGCGTCGGCGTTGGCGTCCTTTCCCGGAACGTTCGCGCCGCCGTCAACTCCCACCGGTGTGACCGTAGGCGTAGCGAGCTTCAGGTTTTTAAAGAAGGTGTTCAAATCGGAAGTGGTGTAGCCCGCGCCGGTCGCGGCGCCGTCACTATTCACGTCATTCAGTTCGATCAGCGCGATGGTCTGCCCGGTGCCATCCAGGCCAGCCGGAAATGAATAGATCGCACCAACTGCAGGAGGGGAGTAACTCGCTGGCTGGGGATGCACCGCCTTCTTCTTTGAGCCACGCGCGCTTCGCCCCTTCGCGGTGATGCCCACCCGGTAGTGGGGTCGAGTGGTTGGACGGTCGTCCAGCCCCAGCACTCGTTCAATGATTCCGCCGAGGCTCGCCGGTATCTTCACGGTTCCGGTGCGGCCGCGATACGTCACCGAGCCTGCCTTGTAGCGCTGCAGTTTTACGCCGAATGCCGCGCTCATATCCGCGATCGTCCCGGAGAGCTTTACCGTCCGGCGCGGAATGCTCACTTCGGTGACCGAGAGCTTGTTTTCGTGCGCGAACGCATCAATCTTCGGAATGTCCGCCGGATCGGCGCCGGCCAAGGTGGCCAATTCGGTGCGGGTCATGTATCGGCGCTCCGAAGGCTGCTGTGTCGCCAGCTCCTTTACCTTTTTCTGCAACTCCACTTCCGACCGCCGCCGAACCTGGATCGTGATCTCGATGCGCTGCTTTGGATCCACCTTGCCGACAACCTTGGCGCCGGCAACAGCGCGCCGGGTACTTCCTGGGAGGTCAATGCGCTTTTCCATTTTTTAGCTCCTCGTGAGGCGAGAAATCCGTGGGCGAGGCGATCAACCTATCACGCCGCATGGAATTGTCAATAAGGTAATTCCCAAGTCACTGCGGGGGTATCCGTAGTCCTTCAACGGTCACATCTTAGCGCCGCGAACCCGGCGTGCCAACCCGCCGTTCCGCGTTGTGCATTATCGGTATCCCCCGCGGATGCCGCGTCTAACCGTTTAAGCTGGCTGCACGAACCATCGGTCCCGCGTGGGCGTGGTCAGTTGAGATGTTCGGCGCAGGCGGGTATGGCTTTGCCGGGGCAGTCGCGAGGTATGCTCACCCGTCGACTTCATGAGTGAGAGTTTAAAATTTCGCCGGTAATTTTCTACGGCCTCAAGCTACGGGGGTCGGCTTGTTTCGACCGCTTGCGGAACTGTTTCTTGGCTATCGGGCGGCCCACGCCAAGCCGTCCGCGCCCTTTCCAGCATCGATCAGCGACTCCACCTTCCACTGCGCCAGATCGATAGCAGCTACCTGCCCTACCTGGCCCGCACGAGTGCAAGAAACGTAAGCCACCTTGCCGTCCGGGCGCACCACAACTTCCTGCGGCGCCCCAGGCAGATCAATCGTCCGCGCAACGGTCAGCGTCCCGAGGTCCACCACCGCCACTCGCCCGTGCTGCATCGCCACCAACAGCCAACGCCCGTCGCGCGTAACCGCAGTGCCATACCCAAAAAACGGCAGCGCCACCCACGCCTTCACCTTATTGCTGGACGTGTCGATCACCGCGAGCTGCGGCTTGATCTGGTCCGAAGTGAACACCATGCTGTCATCGTTCGAAATGGAAATCCGCTGTGTATTTCCAGAAATCGGAATCACCGCGATGGTCTTCCGTGCCTTCATATCCAGCACCGAAACCGTCCCCGGACCAACGTTTGCGGTGTACCCGCGCCGGCCATCATGCGAAATCGCGAGCATGTGCGATTCTGGCTGTCCCGTGGGAATCGCGCCAACAACCTTGAGCGTCCGCGGGTCGACGATGGTCACACTTTGGTCGAGTTCCGTAGTCACGTACAGCATCCCGCTCAACGGTTCGTACACCACGCAATGCGGCCGCACCCCATGCCCAAAATCCACTCGGCCGGCAATTTTTCGTTCGGCGATATCTATCGCCAGCATTTCGTGCCCGTCCAGCCCAGGTTGCCCTACCCCTACGTTTCCGTAGATCGGAACATACGCGATGCGCCCATCGGCAGACGCCGCGGCCTCATGCCCATGCATGGTGGACTGTTCCTCGGAAATGGTGGCTGTCTGCCGGGCCGACGCCGGATCCACCACGCTAATATTCAGGTCGCCTTGGTTCACAACGATCAGTGCCGCGGCGTGAGCGGCAGCTCCCGGTCCATCCCCCGCCGCGGAGCACAGCAGGGAAGTACCCGCACAAAAGCCGAGCAGAAGAATTACCCAAATTGATTCGCGCATAGGCGGAGAGTTTATCACGTGGAACGACCGCTCTGGTTGGGAGAACCCCAAAATGCAAAACGCGCCGCCGGCGCTATTCCGCCGGCTTCGCTTCCGCGTCTCGCACCAATCGGCCAAGGGTGGAAGCGGTCCACCTTTCTCCGGGTTGCGCGCTACAATCAAGGACGCTCTCGAGCACGCATACCGCCGCGAAAGGACCGCCGAGTGAAAGACCGAATCCTAGGGCGCCGCCCCCTGATCGCGTCTCCCCTACAATGGCAGATGACCGCAGCCCCGGTTCCACATCCGCTCATCCCAGTTCTAGCCGAACGCGGCGGCACTCAGCTCCAAACCCCGCGCCCAACTCTCCTAGTCGATTCGCGCGAGCAGAATCCGTTCAATTTCGCACGCTTCAAAGGTTGGTTCGCAGGAATCGAAAAGAAAGCGCTAGCGCTGGGAGACTATTCCGTCGCGGGGATGGAAGGAATCTGCGTAGTTGAGCGAAAAGACCTCTCCGACCTAGTCCACTCCTGCACCGCAGACCGCGCCGCCTTCATCGCCCGCCTGCGCCGGATGGCAAGCTATCCGCATCGCCTCTTAGTGATCACCAGCACCCTAAGCCAAGTAAAGTCCCGTTACGAGCACGCGAGCGGCGTAGACCCGAACCGAACCACCCAATTTCTAGTAGCCGTTCTGGCAGGGTTGCAAGTCCCCTTCGTCTGCACCGAAACCCACGAATTGGGCGAAGAACTAGTAGGTTCCTACCTCTACCAAATCCACCTCTACCACTGGCTGGAAGCGAACGACTATGGCCGCTACCTGTCCGATACCGACATATGAACGTGGCAAAACTAGCGCGGCACAATCGCTCTGTCCCGCGTCCGGTTTGAAAAGCAGGCTACTAGAGCCAAAACGTACGAAACGCGCGACCGCCGCGGAATAGCTGCGAAAACTCCCGAAGGGTGGCTCAGCCAGTGCTCTCTAGCGCCATGGCTGACCTGGCCTGTCTCTCCCCCTGACGCATTATGCCCGACACCGGCAGGTGCGCTGGCGCTAAAGACTTACCCTTCAATGAGTTGCTCTGGAGCGTCTCTCGGGTAGAGAGATTCTCCGCCGGTTCGGGTTAAACGTTGGTGAGGCGTTGGCTGTTGGTCCACGGCACGCGCCGTACTCAAGGCGACGATGTTCGGTCTACTGATAATCATCGCAATCGGTGTTCGCGCTCCGGCAGCCGCCGTAGCGCATTGGATCAGTTCTATTCAGCGGCAATTCTCTCGAAAGTCTGAATTGCCGCGTGAACGGGCCTACGGAGGGTCCAAACATGCGCACACTCAAGAAATCTCGCTACTATTTGTTTCTGATCGCGGTGCTATTCCTGCTGCCGGGCACGTCACGCGCACAAATTAGCGTCGGCGTCTCAATTCACATTGGTCCGCCAGCTTTGCCGGTTTACACCCAGCCCCCGTGCCCGAACGAGGGCTTTTTGTGGACGCCAGGCTACTGGGCTTACGGTTCGATGGGCTACTACTGGGTGCCGGGGGTTTGGGTCGCAGCCCCGCAGCCGGGCTTTTTGTGGACTCCGGGCTACTGGGGTTTCGTGGGCGGCGCTTATGGATGGCATGGCGGCTACTGGGGCCCGCACGTCGGATTTTACGGCGGGATTAACTACGGATTCGGTTATGGCGGCGCGGGATTCGTCGGCGGGGAATGGGCCGGCGGCAGGTTCCGCTACAACACAGCGGTGATGAACGTGAACACCACCGTAGTTCACAACACGTACGTCAACAATACCGTGGTCAGCAACACCACCGTCGTAAACCACGCTGCGTTCAACGGCGCGGGCGGCGTCGCCGCGCGGCCGACTGCACAGGAAGAGTCGTACTCGCACGAGAACCACATCCAGCCGACTGCCAACCAAGTCTCCCACGAACAGGCGGCCAGCAGCGATCACAGCCAGTGGGCATCCTCGAATCATGGGAAGCCAACCAACGTGGCCATGGATCGCGTCGGCGGCCACAGCTTCAACCAGCAGGGACACCTCGCCAACGCCGTGGCCTCCGCGAAACCTGCGGCCCACGAAACGCCGAACGCGGGGCGCCCAAATAACACTGCGCCCAACGACCGCGCGGCCAATAGCGGCAAGCCCGCACCAGTGGAGCACAGTGCACCGAAAGCGGTGAACAACGCAGCGGCCGAGCGCAGCGGGCAGAAAACCAACAACGCCGCCGCAACGGATCACAAGCCCACCGGGGCGAAGCCGGCGCCGCAGGAGCACAAGCAGGCCAGCAAGCCGCAGAACAAGCCGACCGCTAAGAAGAACGACGGAAAGGCGCCGCAGAAGTAAGCGCCGGCTGTATCTGCGGGCATCGCCCGCTAAAATAAAAAAGGGCGGCCATTCGGCCGCCTTTTTTTTTGCCGGCCGGGCATCCATGGGCGCTGGGCGGCAAAATCCGCTGTTCCACCGGCCGCAGGCAAGGTCTCTGGCGGCCGCCGCACCCGTAACCTTAGCGGTTTGGCAGTCGATGATCCTCGGCGCCAAAGCGGGCGAGATTCTGAGTGAAACCTTCTCCGGCGCGCGACGGCGGCCTCGCACGTAAAGGCTGCTGGCAAAACATCTTGACAAAAAATGGCCCCTACATTATAAACTTTTCCAAAGTGATAAGCGGTTAGACGTACTCGAAATTATCGCTCACGCTTCTCCAAGGTCTACACGCATGGCGACGCGCGGAGTTCATCCGCTATGCGAAGCCGTCGGGCGCTCATTCATTCGGAGGGGGAAAATGCGATTCACAAGATCGAGCCGGTTCCTGAGCCTTATGGTTTTCGCGTTTGTTCTATTTGCCAGTGCCTGTCTGTTCGCCGGCGTCACTGCCAGCATGTCCGGCACGGTCACCGATGCCTCCGGCGCGGTCGTTGCCGGCGCCACGGTGACCGCCACCAACGTAGAGACCGCCGTCGCCACCACCCTCACCACCAATGCCGCGGGCTTCTACTCCTTCCCCGAACTTCCTTTGGGCAAGTACACCCTGGATGTTTCTAAGACCGGTTTCAAGGCCTACCGCGAAACCGAACTGGTGCTGGACGTAAACTCAGCGCTCTCGGTAAACGTGGCCTTGCTGGTCGGACAAACCTCGGAGAAAGTCGAAGTCACCAGCTCGGCGATCCATGTGGACACCGAGAACACCCAGATGGGCGAAGTGATCACTGGGAAGACGATGACCGACGTCCCGCTGGTCAGCCGCAGCTACACCGACCTGCTTTCGCTGCAGCCGGGCGTCACTCAGACGTCATCGGGAATGAACGGAGCCTCGTCCGGGTCGTTCATCTCCGCGGGATTTGCGTTGCCGCTGGTTTCCGGGAGCCTGAACGCCGGAGCGCAATCGGTAAACGGAATGCGCGAAGCGGCCAACGGATACATTTTGAATGGAATCAGCGTGCAAGAGACGGGATACTCGGGCGCCGGAGCGGTTCCCAACCTGGATTCGATTTCCGAATTCCGGATCATTACCAACAATTTTGACGCCGAATACGGCAACTACAGCGGCGGCCAGATCAACGTAGTGACCAAGTCCGGAACCAACGGGCTGCACGGCAGCGGGTTCGAGTTTCTGCGCAACACGGTCCTGGATGCCGCCGATTTCTTCGTCAATGAGAACGGGCAGAGCCGCGGGTCCTATAATCAAAACCAGTTTGGAGGCACCATCGGCGGCCCCATCAAGCGAGACAAGATATTCTTCTTCGCTGATTATCAGGGCAACCGGTTGATCCAGGCGGTGCCGCAGAAGATTTCCGGAGCTCCCAGCGCCGCGACCGAGTCAGGAAACTTTTCGGCGATCGCCAGCGACTTTGCGGGGACGACCGTCGGCGGACCGGCGTGGGCCGCGCAATTGACCAGCCAACTAGGGCAACCCGTTACTGCCGGTGAACCTTACTACACGCCGGGATGCACCACTAGCGCAGCGTGCGTGTTTCCCAACGCGCAACTGCCGACCACCGCTTTTAATCCTATTTCCACCAAGATTCTACCGTACATCCAGGCGGCGAACGCGGGCACAATCGATCCAACCTCCGG
>Ga0302325_10003182_pt1 | contig 38999 bp, 35 predicted proteins | sample Palsa_T0_2_FD_201948 | JGI IMG/M metagenome (GOLD analysis project Ga0302325, IMG submission 201948) | Peat permafrost microbial communities from Stordalen Mire near Abisko, Sweden - Palsa_T0_2 | ecosystem: Environmental > Terrestrial > Soil > Palsa > Peat permafrost | place: Sweden: Abisko...
GTCGGCCGTCTCGCCGATCACCACGCCGACGCCGTGGTCGATGAACAGGCCCTGCCCGATCCGCGCCGCAGGGTGGATCTCGATGCCGGTGAGCGCGCGCGTGAGCATCGAGATCAGGCGCGGCAGCACCGGCACGCCTGAGGAGTGCAGCGCGTGCGCCACCCGATACGCCAGCAGCGCGTGGATGCCTGGCCAGGTGGCGAGGATCTCGGCTGGGGCGACGCCGCGTGCCGCCGGGTCGCGGTCGCGCGCGGCAAGCACGTCGCGGCGGATCTCCTTGACGACCCGTGCGAACTTGAAGCCGGGCATGGCAACAGCGTAGCGCCGAACACGGCGAGTGGTTGACCACGCAACCGAATTGGCTACGGTGCGAAAAAGGTCTGAGAGACGTAGCGCTCGCCCGAGTCGGGCATCATCACAACGATCCGCTGCCCCCGGGACTCTGGTCGGGCGGCGACCCGCAGGGCGGCCCACAGCGCCGCGCCGCAGGAGATGCCCGCCAGCAGGCCGGCGCGTTTGGCGCAGCTCCACGCGGTCTGGATCGCATCGTCGTCGCTCACCGGGATGACCTCGTCGATCAGCTCGCGGTTGAGCACCGGCGGCACGAAGCCCGCGCCGATGCCCTGGATGCGGTGCGGTCCAGGCTGGCCGCCGGAGAGCACCGCCGAGCCGCGCGGCTCGACCGCCACCACGCGCAGGTGCGGGTTGGCGTGCTCGCGCAGGTACTCGCCCACGCCGGTGATCGTGCCGCCGGTGCCGACCCCCGCGACAAACACGTCTACGCGCCCTTCCAGCGCCCGCTCGATCTCCGGGCCGGTCGTGCACCGGTGGATCTCGGGGTTGGCGGGGTTGGAGAACTGGTCGGGCAGGAACACGTCGTCCTCGCGCGCCATCGCGCGTGCCGCCGCCACCGCCTCGCCCATACCGCCGAGCGACTCGGTGATCTGCACGCGCGCCCCGTACAGCCGCAGCAGGCTCTCGCGCTCGCGGCTCATCCCCTGGGGGAGCGTCAGCACGAGCTGATAGCCCTTGGCGGCGCACACGAAGGCGAGTGCTATCCCCGTGTTGCCGCTGGTGGCCTCCACGATCGTGGTGCGGCCCGGCTCGATCCGCCCTTCGGACTCAGCCGCCTCGATCATCGCCACGCCGATGCGATCCTTGACGCTTCCGCCCGGGTTGAACGCCTCCAGCTTGGCGAATAGCTCGACGCCGTTCTCGGCCGCCGGCGTGCCCTCGAGCATGCGCGGGAGGGCGACGATCGGCGTGCCGCCCACCAGTTCAGCAATGTTGATCGGGATTAGAGACATCGCCCACCGACAATAGTGGGCGAGCGGTGAGAGGCCCCGCGCGAGGGGTGCCGCGCTGCCCGCGGGCAGATCGGCAAACACGTCACTGACGGCAAGGTCGCGCAGGCGAAACGCAATAATGCCCGCGTGAGGTTTTGGCATCGCCACAGATGGGGCGAGTGGGAGCGAGCTTGGGGCAAAGGCAGCGCCAAAGGCTACGTACTCGAGCGCAAATGTGTGATTTGCGGCAAGACTCAGGCACAGGTCATCCGCTGACCGAGCGGCCCCCTAAATGTGGTACATGCTCGCGCCCGCCTCGCGCATCTCGCGCTCGAGCACGTCCGCGATCGTCGTCTGCGCCAGCACCTTGCGCGCGGCCTCGGCTGCCTGCGCGAACGTGCCCTCGGCGTCGCGCCCGAGCGGGCCGTCGAGCAGCTCCACGACCTCGAGCACGGTGATCTCGGACGGGTTGCGGGCGAAGCTGTAGCCGCCCTTGACGCCGCGCTGGGAGCTGATGATCCCGCCGCGGCGCAGCGTCGCGAACAGCTGCTCGAGGAACTGCACCGGCACCTCGCGCCGGCGCGCCAGCTCGCCGATCGGCACCGGCCCCGCGCCCGCGCTGCGGGCGAGCTCGGCGAGCGCCAGCACCGCATACGGGGACTTGCTGGTGATCGAGATCATCGCGCGCTCACAGCGGCGATGCTACGCGCCTAAAGCCAGCCGCGCTCTCTGGCGATCAGTACCGCCTGCGCGCGGTCGACCGCGCCAAGCTTGCCGTAGATGTTGTGCAGGTGCGTGCGCACGGTGCTCGTCGAGAGCGTCAGCTCGTGGGCGATCTGCTTGTAGACCTTGCCCTCCGCCAGCCGCTGCAGGACGCCCAGCTCACGCCCGGACAGCGGGCACGGGTCGACGTGCCGCTGGCGCTGCCCGGAGCTGCCGGGCAGTTCGTACATCACTCGCCTGAGCTCGTCGGGCCCGAGCCCGATCCCGCGCGCGGTGTGGAGCATCTCACTCGGCGAGACACGTCCGCCCTGCTCGTAGTGAGCGAGCATGTCCGCCAGGCGGATGAAGGCGGCCTCGCCTTCGACGTCGGCGTTGTGATGGCGCTCGACCGGCGTGGCGAGCGCGGCCGGCAGGCCCCAGCGGCGGATCAGCACGCCGCCCACGAGCGCGTGGTCGACGCCGAGCTCGCGCCGCTCCTGGTGGATGCGCTCCTCCGGAGTCCGCGCGCCGCGGTGGACCTGGGAGGGATAGCCGGGATACGCGTGCAGCAGCACGAGCTTGCCGACGTCGTGCAGCAGGCTCGTGACCGTCAGGCGGTCGCGGTTCTCGTAGCCGACCTCCGAGGCGATCCGGTCGGCTGCGTGCTGGGTGGCGAGCGCGTGCAGCCGGAAGCGCTCCGGCGCGCTGTCCCACACGCTGGCGCGCTCGAAGAAGTCGAACGTGCGCACGCGGCTGGCCACCGCCTGCACCGTGTGCGTGCTGAGGACCTCAACCGCCGCCACCGCCGTGTCCACGCGCGCTCGGCCGTCCTGGGCGCGATTGGCGAGGCGCAGGACGGCGATGATCAGCGCGACGTCGGACTCGACGGCGGATACCACGTCGGCGGTCGCCACGTGATCCTTGGAGACCACCGACAGCAGCCGGTCGCGTGACTCGGCGAGGGCGGGGAACGCCTCGAGCGCTTCGAAGGCCATCGTCAGGCGCCGCCCGTGACCCTCGTTCTGGTGGCGCTCTCCGGAGACGGGACCGCGTTCGGAGGAGGTGGAGGCAGGGGAGCCCGATCGCCGCTGCGTCTGCAGCGGGCGACGCCCAGTCGCGGCTGTCGCCTTCTTTGCCGCTGTCACACTCCCTGCACTCGCCGGCCTGCTCTCAACTGTCAGCTTCTCTGCTGCCGTCGACCTCTTGGCTGCGGTCAGCTTCTTTGCTGCGGCGGTTGCCTGCATACCGTCTATGACCCCTTCCTTGGGTTCGCCGGCCATCCGGGCCGTTGATTCCAGCGATGGGGTCCTATCGGCATCCCCTGCGAAAAATTAAGGGGTGATTCAGATCCTGCCGTTGGCGAGCGCCCGGTCGACGCGGCGCAGCGTCTCCTCGCGGCCGAGCAGGGCGACGCTCTCGAATATCCCAGGCGAGACCGTGCCGCCGGAGATCGCCACGCGCAGCGGCTGGTAGACCTCGCGCGGCTTGGCCTCGCGGCGCGCGACGACCGCCTCCAGCGCCTGCCCGACGGATGCCTCGTCGAAGCTGTCGCTGTCGGCTAGCGCCGTGCGCGCCTCGGCGAGCGCGTCGCGACCGTCCTCGTCGAGCCAGCGCTCGCGCGCCTTCGGGTCCTCGCGGGGGCCGTCGAGCAGCGACCCGGCCAACGGCCAGAAATCGGCGAGCGTGGAGATCTTCTCCTGGCTGATCCGCGCCGCTTCTTGCAGCCCCTCACGCCCGGTGAAGACTTCCAGGCGTCGCGTGAGCTCCGCGACGGGCATCTGGCGGATGTAGATGCCGTTCAGCCATCTGAGCTTGACCTCGTCGAAGCGCGCCGGGTTGCGGCTCACCCGCTCGAGCGTGAAGCGCTCGATCAGTTCCTCGGTCGAGAGCACCGTGGCGTCGTCGCCCGTGCCCCAGCCGAGCAGCGCCAGGTAGTTGCGAACCGCCGCGGGCAGGTAGCCGGCGTCGCGCAGCTCCTGCACGGAGGCGGCGCCGTGGCGCTTTGACAGCTTCTTGCCGTCGGGGCCGTGCAGCAGCGGCAGATGCGCGTACTGCGGGACCGGAGTCCCGGGGCCGAAGCCGGCGGCGCGCGCGGCCTCCAGCACGAGCAGCTGCTTGGGGGTGTTCGACAGGTGGTCCTCGCCGCGAACCACGTGCGTGATGCCCGCGTCGAGATCGTCGATCGCGACCGCGAAGTTGTAGAGCACCGAGCCGTCCGCGCGGGCGATGACGGGGTCATCGAGGTGCACGTGCTCAAAGAGCGTGTCGCCGCGGATGACGTCGTGCACAACGGTCGCGCCGTCGGCGGGCACGCGCAGGCGCACGGCGCCGTGCTCCTCGGCGCGACCCCTGAATCCACGGTCGGCGCCGTACAGGTCCTTGAACGCCTTGACGTCCTCCGCGGTGGCGCGCGAGCGGTACGCGTGGCCGGACTCCAGCAGCGCCGCGAGCGCCTCACCGTGGCGCTCGGAGCGCTCGGTCTGGAGGATCGGGCCCTCATCCCAGTCGAGCTCGAGCCACTCCAGTGCGTCGATGATCTGCGCGAGGTTCTCCGGCGTCGACCGCTCGCGGTCGGTGTCCTCGATGCGCAGCACCAGCTCGCCGCCGCCGTGACGCGCGAGCAGCCAGTTGAACAGTGCTGTGCGGGCGCCGCCGATGTGCAGCGCGCCCGTGGGAGATGGCGCAAAGCGAACCCTCATAGGATTCGCCGCATGCTAGTCGCAGCCGTCCCTGCGCACACGCGGTGCTGATCGGCGCGCACGTGTCCCCCGCCGGTGGCCTGCCGAAAGCGATCGAGCGCGGGGTCCAGCGCGGCTGCCGGGCGATCCAGATCTTCAACCAGTCGCCGCGGATGTGGCGCCCCACGACCTACGGCGACGAGGACGTCGCGGCGTTCCGCGAGGCGATGGCGGCCAGTCCGATCGACGCCGTCCTGATCCACGCCGTGTATCTGCTCAACTGCGCCAGCGACGATCGCTCCATCCGCGAGAAATCGCTCGCGTCTCTGACTCACTCGCTGCGCGTGGGTCACGCGATCGGCGCCTGCGCGGTCGTACTGCACCCCGGATCGGCGAAGCAGGGCGATCTCGGCGAGGCGATCGCGCGGGCCGGTGAGACGATCGGCGAGGCGCTCGCCGACAGCGAGGTGTGCGAGCTTCACCTCGAGAACACCGCCGGCGCGGGCGGAACCCTCGGACGCTCCTTTGACGAGCTGGCGCAGCTGCTGGAGGGGGCAGGCGCCGACCGGCGCCTGGGCGTGTGCCTTGACTCCTGCCATCTGCTCGCCTCCGGCTATGACATCCGCACCGCTGCGGGGATGGCGAGCACGTTGCGCGAGGCTTCGCGCAAGCTCGGGCGCGGGCGCATCCGCTCGCTGCACCTGAATGACTCGCAGACCCCGCTCGGATCAAACCGCGATCGCCATGCCAACATCGGCAAGGGCGAGCTCGGCGAGGAAGGCTGCGCCGCGTTCTTGTCGGCGCCCAGCTTGCAGAAGCTGGCGTGCGTGCTCGAGACCCCCGGCGCCAACCGCGAAGGACCTTCCTGCGAGGAAGTCGCCCATGCGAACGAGCTGCGCAAGCGGGGGATCGCCGCGCGCTAACCTGCGAGCGCCGCAAGCGGCTCAGGGGCGAGCGCGGCGGCGGCGGGCAACAAACGTGCCTGCGGCACCGCGTGCTCGAGCTCGGCGAGCAGCGTAGGTGTGTGGCGCACCCGGTAGCCCTCGCCCAGGCGCACGCGGCGGACACCCGCGCTCGTATCGATGTCGACGTAGACCTCCGCCGGTCCGGGGTGTTCCTCGAGCGCCTCTTTGAGCTCGTCGATCGTGCTCGCCGACAGCTCGGCGGCGATCACGCGCAGCTTGACGGGCTGGGCCAGCGCGGCGGCCGTGCGCTCGGCGGCGCGTGCCTGGGAGCGGGCCCGCTCGATCTCCTCCTGCGAGGGCGCGAAGCGTTCGACCGACTGCACCACCAGGCACGTCGAGCCCGCTTCCTTGTGGTCCACACGCCCCTTCACGACCACCACCTCGTCGACCGCCAGCGCCGCCTCGTACTCGGACAGGGCGTTGCCGAACACGAGCATCTCCACGGACGCGGCGAGATCGTCGAGGGTCGCGAACATCATGTGGTCGCCGTTGCGGGTACGGATGCGCTTGCTCTCGGTGATGATCCCGCCGACCGTCACCATCTCCTTGTCGCGGCGCTCGGCGAGCGCCGCGATCGGACAGTCCACCCGCAGACGCAGCGCCTCGCGCAGGGGCTTGAGCGGGTGCGCGGACACGAACAGGCCGATCGCTTCCTTCTCCGCGGCGAGCAGCTCGGCCTGCTCGTACTCCTGCGCGGGTATCGGCGGATGCACGGGGGCGGCGAAGGAGATCGCGGGCGGTCCGCCGCCCGCCGATCCGCCGGCGGTGTCCGTGAGATCTTCCTGCAGGTCGAAGATCGAACCCTGGCCGGTCTGCGCGTCCTGCTGAATTTTCTGACCGGCCGCCTGGGCCAGTTCGAGCACCTCCATCATGCCCTTGCGGCTGGCGCCGGTGGAGCCGAACGCGCCGCACTTGACGAGCGCCTCGATCGCCTTCTTGTTGACCGTGCGGCAGTCCACGCGCTCGCAGAAGTCCCACAGTGAGGTGAACGGCCCGCCGTCCTCGCGTGCCCGCTTGATCGCCTCGACCGCCTGGTAGCCGACGCCCTTGACCGCGTCCAGGCCGAAGCGGATGTTGCCCACCCGACTCTCCGAGTCGTGCGCCTCGACCGTGAACTCGTGGTCTGAGACGTTGACGTCGGGCGGCAGGATCTCGATCCCCATCTCCTCGCAGCGCGCGACGAAGAACGGCACCTTGTCCTTGGTGGACATCACCGAGGAGATCAGCGCGGCCATGTACTCGGCGGTGTAGTTGGCCTTCAGCCATGCTGTGCGATACCCGATCAGCGCGTAGCAGGCGGCGTGTGAGCGGTTGAACGAGTAGTCGGCTGAGCGCTCGTTGGTCGTCCACAAGAACTCGATCACCTGCTCGCCCGTGCCCGAGGCGCGGCAGCCCTCCACGAACTCCGGCTTCAGCGCAGCCATTGCGGCGCGGTTCTTCTTGCCGATCGCCTTGCGCAGGTCGTCAGCCTTGGCGCCGGAGAAGCCGGCGAGCTCCTTGGAGATCTGCATCGCCTGCTCCTGATAGAGAATCACCCCCTTCGAGGATTCCAGGATCGCCCGCAGGCGCTCGTCGGGGTAGGAGATCGCCTGCGGGTTGTGCTTGCCGCGCGCATACACGGGGATCTGGTCCATCGCGCCCGGCCGGTACAGGGCGTTCAGAGCGATCAGGTCCTCGAACTCGGTCGGGCGCACCTTGCGCAGCGCCTCGCGCATACCCTCGGACTCGAATTGGAAGACACCCGTCGAGTCGCCCGCGGCGAGCATCGCGTAGGTGGTGGCGTCGTCCAGCGGCAGCCTGGTCATGTCCGGGCGCGCGCCGGTCGAGCGCTCGATGATGTCGAGCGCGTCCTCGATCACGTCGAGGTTGCGCAGCCCGAGGAAGTCCATCTTGAGGATGCCGATCTCCTCGATCGGCTTCATCGAGAACTGCGTGACGGTGCGGAAGATCCGATCTCCGTTCTCGTCGGTGCCCGCGTCGGCGAGCTGCAGCGGCACGATGTCCGTTAGCGGACGATCGGCGATCACGACGGCGGCGGCGTGGATCGAGGAGTTGCGCACGATCCCCTCCAGGCCCTGCGCCACGTCCACGATCTGCTTGGCCGCCGGGTCCTCGTCGCAGGCCTTGCGCAGCGGCTGACCGGACTTCAGACATTCCTCGAACGACGGCGAGCGGCCCATAATCGGATCGGGGATCAGCTTCGCGAGGCGGTCGCCCATGCCGTAGTCGAAGCCGAGCACGCGCGCCGCGTCGCGGGTGGCGGCGCGCGGGAACATCTTGCCGAAGGTCACGATCTGCGCGACTGACTCGCGTCCGTACTTGTCGGTCACGTAGCGCATGACCTGCTCGCGCCCGCGCACTGAGAAGTCGATGTCGATGTCGGGCATCGACACGCGCTCGGGGTTCAGGAAGCGCTCGAACAGCAGGTCGTACTCCAGCGGGTCGACGTCGGTGATCGCCAGGCAGTAGGCGACGATCGAGCCGGCCGCCGAGCCGCGGCCGGGGCCGACGGCGATGCCGTTCTCCTTGGCGTACTTGACGAAGTCCCACACGATCAGGAAGTACGCGTTGAAGCCCATGCGGTCGATCACCTCGAGCTCCATCTCCATGCGCTGTGCGGCGTGCGCGGGCGGCGGGTCGCCGTAGCGAAGGCGCAGCCCCTCCTGCACGCGGGCGCGCAGGTACTCGCGCTCGCTGCTGTCGTCCGGAGTCTGGAAGCGCGGGATCAGCTGCTTGCCGAGCTCGATCTCGACGTTGCAGCGCTCGGCGATCTCGATCGTGCTCGCGATCGCCTCCGGCCACTCGGCGAAGGCCGCCACCATTTCGGCGCTGTCGCGCAGGTAGAACTCGTTGGTGTCGAACGTCAGCTTCGGTTCTTTGATGGTGCTCTTGGTCTGCACGCACAGAAGCGCCGTGTGGTGTTCGTAGTCCTCGCGGCGCAGGTAGTGGACGTCGCCCGTGCCGACCAGCCTGCCGCCGAGCTCGTGCGCGATCCGGACGATCCCCTCGTTGCACTTCTCCTGCGGCGCGAGACCGTTCTTCTGGACCTCGAAGTAGACGTTCTCGGCGCCGAACACGCGAAGCAGGTCGTCGGCGTGGGCACGCGCGTCCTCGGTCCGGTCGTCCAGCAGTCGCTGGCAGAAGCGCGAGGCCAGGCAGCCGGTGAGCGCGATCACGCCATCGGAGTAGCGCTCGACCTGGGCGAGGTCGACGGTCGGCTTGCCGCGCTGAAGCCCTTCCAGGAAGCCGGCCGAGGACAGCTTGACGAGGTTGCGGTAGCCACTGTCGTCGGCCGCCAGCAGCGTCAGGTGGTTGCGCTCGACGCGGGCCCCGCCGGAGGCCGTGTGGTCGTCGACGAGGTATATCTCGCAGCCGACGATCGGCTTGACGCCGTGCTTGTTGCACGCCTTGTACAGCTCGACCGCGCCGTTCATCACACCGTGGTCGGTGAGCCCCAGCGCCGGCTGCTCGAACTGCGCGGCGCGTTGCGCCAGCGCCTCGATCTTACAGGCGCCGTCGAGCAGCGAGTACTCGGAGTGCACGTGCAGGTGGGCGCAGGCGGTGTTGCTCACTGGCACTGCATGCTAGGCGTCCGAGCGGCGGACGCTCGACGCCTGCCGGTGCCCCGTTACCGGCTTCGCCGCTGTTTGCGCTTGATCTTCGCGCGGGCGAACCAGGACATGCTGTGCTTGTACGTGGGCAGCTGCGGTGCCGGTGCGACGGACGCGGCCTGGCCGTCGGCCGGGGCCGCCTCGGCGCGCTCGCGCAGGCGCTCGACCGCGGCAGCGAGCGCGTTGGCCATCTCCGCGCCGCGCTGCTCGAGGGGAACCGCGGTCCCGGCGGGCCGGGCGAGTTGCGCCGGGCTTGGCCTGGATCGCTCGACGGCGGAGCTCTCGGCGCTGGACAGCGCACCGCTGACACGGGCGACGATGTCCTTCATCTCGGCCAGCAGCGTCTCCATCCGCCGGTGACCCTCGCGCATGCCCTCGATCAGCCGCTCCGAGCGCTCGCGTGCCGCCCGCTCAGCATCGAGACCTCGCTCGATCTCCACGGCGCGCCGCTCGAGCTCGGCCAGTCGCGCCTGCATGCTCTGCTCGGCGACGGATCGCACCTCGGCGCGGGCGGCGACGCGCTCGGCCACGGCGGCCTGCTCGGCCTCGGCGAGCTGGCGTTGAACGCCATCGAGGCGCAGCGCGAGCTCGCGCGCCTCCCGCTCGCGTTCGCTCAGGCGCGCGCTCAGCCGCTCGGTCTCGGCGCGGCTGTCGCGGTCGAGCGTCAGCAGCCGCTCCTCGGCCTCGACGCGTAGCTGCTGCTCGGCGTACTCGCGCTGCTTGACGCGGCGCAGCTCGTGCTCACGCTCGAGCCCCTCGGCGCGCTGAGCCTCGATCTGCTCGTCGGCGCGTCGGCGTTCCTCTTCGGCCTCGCGCAGGCGCTGCTGGAGGCTTGCGACGTGGCGTTCGAGCGTCTGCACGGTCGCTTCCGCCGCCTCGGCGCGGCGGGTGAGCGCGATCTCGCCGCTCTCTGCGGCGCGTCGCGCGCGGCGTTCGGCGAGTAGGTCGCCCTCGCCCCTTGGCGCACGCCCCTCGGGCCCATGGCCCCTTTCGCCATTCGGCGTCTCGCTGCCCTCAGCCATCACGATGACGGCCAACTTAAATGGAGGGGCGGACGACGCGGGTGGGCGTGGGTGGGCGGGCCTCCAATCCGCCTGGGACGTCAGCCGCCGGCGCGTTTGGCGAGTGCGACGGCGCCGGTGAGCGTGGCGACGGTGGCCAGGCCCGTCAGCTGGAGCTTGCGCGCCGAGGGCAGACGCCGGCGCAGGTACCACTTGCCACCGTGCCACACCGCGTAGCCGAGGATCGTGTATCGGGTGCTGTTTACGCGCGTCACCTGGAGTCCATGCTACCCGTAGACGCTAGCGGTTATGCAGGCGCCAGGCCATGCGCGACTGCAGCGACCACAGCTCGATGAAGCCCGGCGAGGCCGTCTGCGAGAACAGCCCGCCCGACTCGGCGAACGACGCGAGGCTCGCGTCGTACACGGCGTTCTCGGAGGCGCGCGTGAGCACGCGCGCGTGGCCCTTGTAGAGCTTCACGCCGATCGTGCCGCTGACGCGCTCGTTGACGCTGTCCATGTAGCGGTCGAGGTCGGCGCGCAGCGGCTCCCACCACAGCCCCGCGTACACGAGGTAGGCCCATTGGCGCTCGAGCGCGGGCTTGAACTGGTTCTGGTGGATCGTGCAAACCAGACGCTCGAGCTCCTGGTGGGCGGGCAGGATGACCGCCGCGGCGGGGACCTCGTAGATGTCGCGCACCTTCAGCCCGACGATGCGATCCTCGATGTGGTCGACGATGCCGACGCCGTGGCGCGCGCCGATCTCGGCCGTCGCTTCGATCAGCTCGACCAGGCCGAGCCGCTGCCCGTTCAGCTTGACGGGTATGCCGCGCTCGAAGCCCAGCTCAAGACGCTCCGGCTCGGCGGGCGCGTCCTCGGGGCGCGTGACGAGCTGAAACACGTCGTCGTCGGGGGCGTGCGAGAGGTCCTCGATCCAGCGGCCCTCGGAGGAGCGCCCCCACAGGTTGTCGTCGATCGAGTACGGGGCGCCGGTCTCGGTGCCGTGGGCGGTCTTGACCGGGATGCCGTGCTCGAGCGCGTAGGCGATCTCCTCCTCGCGCCCCATCTGCCACGAGCGCACCGGCGCGATCACCTTCAGCTCGGGCGCGAGCGTCGCCACGGTCGCCTCGATTCGCACCTGGTCGTTGCCCTTGCCGGTGCAGCCGTGCGCGATCGTGTCGCAGTCACTCTTGCGCGCCTGCTCGACTGCCAGCTTGGCGATCAGCGGGCGCCCGAGCGCGGTGAACAGCGGGTAGCCGCCGTACATGGCGTTGGCTCGGATCGCCGGCGCCAGGTACTCGCGCGCGAACTCCTCGCGCGCGTCGATCACGTGGCACTCGAGCGCGCCCAGGCGCATCGCCTTCTCGCGGATCACCTCGTAGTCCTCGCCCGGCTGTCCGAGGTTGACGGTCAGGCACACGACCTCGGCGTCGTAGGAGTCCTGGATCCACTTGAGCATCACGCTCGTGTCCAGGCCGCCCGAGTACAGCAGCAGCACGCGGTGCACGTGCTCGGGGTCGGCCTCGTAGGAGGCGCTGCGCAGCGTCGGGATCTCGGTCTCGCGGCTCACGGGCTGAGATCGTAGTTGCGTCCGCGTTCCATCAACGGGTAGGTCGCCTGGCCTTCGCTGAAGCCGAGCCGCGCGTAGAGCCCCTGCGCGTCGGCGGTGTGCAGTAGCCAGCGCACCTCCGACCCGCTCTCGCCCTCGACGATCTCGCGCACCAGCTCGAGCCCCAGTCCGCGGCCGCGGAACGCGGGCAGCACGTACACGTCGGCGAGATACGCGACCGTGACGCCGTCGGAGACGGCCCTGGCGAAGCCCACCTGCCGCTCGCCGTGGTACAGGCCGAGGACGCGCGTGGAGCCGCTGATCGTGCGCTGCACGCGCTCGCGCGGGCGTCCCCTGCCCCAGTAGGACTGCTCACTGATGAACGCGTGCACGGCGTCGACGTCGATCCGCGAGCGGTCATCGTCGAGCTCGAAGCCGTGGGAGAGCTGGCGGCGCACCGTCACTCCTCGAGCACGCGCGCCAGGCGCGCGAGCGCCTCGTCGATGTCCGCCGCGGTGACGATCAGCGGCGGCAGCAGCCGCAGCGTGGTGGGGCCGGTGGCATTGACCACCAGGCGCTGCTCGATCAGGGCACGGCGGACGAGCGCAGGCGCCGGCACGTCGAGCTCGCACGCGAGCATCAGCCCGCGCCCGCGCACCGAGGACACGCGCGGCAGGCGCTCGAGACCCGCGGCCAGGCGCTGGCCGAGCTCGCGCACGCGCTCGAGCAGATCCGGCTCGTCGGTCAGCTCGAGCGCCGCGAGTGCCGCGGCCGCGACGACCGGCCCTCCGGCGAACGTCGAGGCGTGGTCGCCGGGCGCGAACACGTCGGCGAGTCGCTCGCCGGTGACGAGCGCGCCGATCGGCAGCCCGCCCCCGAGCGCCTTGGCGAGCGTCATCGCGTCGGGCCTCACGCCGGCCTGCTCGTACGCCCACAGCGTGCCGGTGCGGCCCATGCCGCACTGCACTTCGTCGAAGATCAGCGCGGCGCCGTGCTCGTCGCATGCCTCGCGCGCGGCCGCAAGCGTCTCGCCGGAGAGCACGTGCACGCCGCTCTCGCCCTGGATCGGCTCGATCAGCACCGCCGCCGTGCGCTCATCGACCGCCGCGCGCAGCGCAGCGGGCTCGGCGGCGACCGCGCGAAAGCCGGGGACGAGCGGGGCGAACGGGGCCTGCTTGGCCTCCTGCGGAGTCGCCGACAGGGCGCCGTAGGTGCGCCCGTGGAAAGCGCCATGGACGACCACCACGTCCCCGCCAGTGCGGGCCTTGCGCGCGAGCTTGATCGCGGCCTCGTTGGCCTCGGCGCCGGAGTTGCAGAAGAACACCTTGCCGCCGAGGCTCGACTGCGACAGGCGGGCGGCCAGGCGCATCGCCGGCTCGGTGTAGAACAGGTTGCTCGTGTGCATCAGCCGTCCAACCTGCTCGCGCACCGCCGCCACCACGCGCGGATGGCAGTGCCCGACGCTCGTCACACCGATTCCGCACAGGAAGTCCAGGTACTCGTTGCCGTGCTCGTCCCACAGCCGGGCGCCCTCGCCGCGCACGAACTCCACCGGCGCGCGCGCGTAGCTTGGAACCACGCTCGTGCGCTCGAGCTCCTGCAGCTCGGCGAGGCTCACGAGGAGGCCTCGATCTTGGTGCCGACGCCCTCGTCGGTGAACAGCTCCAAGAGCAGCGAGTGCGCGACGCGCCCGTCGAGGATGTGCGCGGCGCCCGCGCCCTGCGCGATCGCCTCCACGCACGCCTCGAGCTTCGGGCGCATGCCACCGTCGAGCGTCGCCAGCGCGCCCTGCACCTGCTCGGCGCTGGCCTGGCCGATCAGGCTCGCCGGGTCGGCGGGATCGGCCAGCCAGCCGGGAACGTCGGTCAGGAAGATCACCTTGTAGGCGCCGAGCGCGCCCGCGACCGCGCCGGCGGCCTCGTCGGCGTTGACGTTGTAGGAGCTTCCGTCGCGGTCGGCGCCGACAGAGGCGATCACCGGGATGTAGTCGCTGGAGACGTGCTCGATCACGCCGACGTTGACCCGCTCGATGCGCCCGACGAAGCCGATGTCCTGGCCTCCCGGCGCGGCACGGCGGGCGACGCGGAACAGCGAGCCGTCGTCGCCGCACAGGCCCACCGCCGGCTGCCCGTGGCGGTTCAGGCGCAGCACGATCTCCTTGTTGACCTTGCCGACGAGCACCATCTTGGCGACCTCGACGGTGCTCTCGTCGGAGACCCGCAGCCCGCCGACGAACTCGACCGGCAGCCCCAGCCGCTCCATGTAGGCGGTTATCTCCGGCCCGCCGCCGTGCACGACGATCGGGTTCAGGCCGACGTACTTCAGCAGCACGACGTCGCGCGCGAACTCCTCGCGCAGCGCGTGGTCCTCCATCGCGGCGCCGCCGTACTTGATCACCACCGTCCTGCCGTGGAACTCCCTGATGTACGGGAGCGCCTCCAGCAGCGTGCCTACATCGCGCATCCGCGCTCCCTTCGTTTTGTGCTCATGTCGTGTAGTCCGCGTTCACCGTCACGTACTCGTGCGAGAGGTCGGAGAAGAACACCTCGGTCTCGGCGCCCTCCCCACCCAGGTCGACCTCGTACTCGACCTCCGCGCCCTGCACCGCCCGCGCGAGCGCCGGATCGTCGTAGGGGATCGCGGCGCCGGCCGAGCAAACCTGGATGCCCTCGATCGCGACGTCCACGGCGAGCGGTGCGAGGTAGCGCTCGCCGGCGCCGGGCGTGCCCGCGGCGAGCGCGCCGCCGACCGATTGGACGATCCGCCCCCAGTTGGGGTCGCCGCCGTGCAGACGTCGAGCTCGCCGCCGCGCACGATCACGCGCGCCATCCGTCCCGCCCCCTCGCCGTCGGCGACCATCATGATCGCGAGCGCCCGCAGCAGCGCGTCGAGCGCCTCGCCGAAGCGCAGCTCGTCCTCGCTCTCCGAGGCGACGCTGACGCCGCTGGCGCCCGAGCACATCAGGATCGCGGTGTCGTTGGTGGACAGCTGCCCGTCGACGGAGGCGCGGTCGAACGAGCGCTTGACGCACACGCCGAACAGCAGGTCGGCGGTCTCGGCGCTGAGCTCGGCGTCCGTCTCGACGAAGCACAGCATCGTCGCGAAGCGCGGCGAGATCATGCCCGCGCCCTTGCACTGCGCGCTCAGGCGCACCGTGCCGGAGGGCAGCCGCACCTCCAGGTTGGCGCGCTTCTCGAACGCGTCGGTCGTCTGGATCGCCCGCTGGAAGTCCGTGTCGCCGTCGGTGTGCAGGCGCTCGCGCGCGGCGAGGATCCCCTTCAGCACCGCGTCCACGGGAAGGTTCTGGCTGATGCCGCCGGTCGAGGCGAGCGCGACCTCGGCGTGGTCGACGCCGACGGCGAGTGCCGCCGCCCCCTGCGTCTTGGCGGCGTCGTCGAGCCCGCGCCGGCCGGTCGCTGCGTTCGCGCAGCCGGAGTTGGCGAGCACCGCGCGCAGCGCGTGCAGGCGGCAGCGCTCGCGGCTTACGAGCACGGGCGCCGCGGGCGTGGCGGTGGAGGTGAAGCGCGCGGCGCTCGTCGGGTGCGCGGCGTCGCACACGAGCAGCCCCACGTCCGGCCGTCCGCTGGGCTTCAGCCCCGCGACCACGCCCGCCGCGCGGAAGCCCGCCGGCAGCCCCGCGTCGAGCCCCAGTTCGCGCACGTGCGCCGGCGCGGACACCCAGCGCGAGCGGAAGAACGGCTGCGCGTCCACGCTCTGTTCCTCGTCGGCGCTCACAGCAACCCCGTGGTCTCGGGCAGGCCGAACATCAGGTTGAGGTTCTGCACCGCCTGCGACGAGGTGCCCTTCCACAGGTTGTCGATCGCGCCGAACGCCATCACCTTGCCGGTGTGCTGGTCGGCGGCCGCGTACACGCGGCAGTAGTTGGTCTCGCGCACCTCCAGCACGCCGGGGGGGCCATCGAGCAGCTCGACGAACGGCTCCCGCGCGTAGGCGTCCTCGTACAGCTCGCGCAGCTCCGCCGCCGCAACGGTGCGCGTGGTGGTGACGTAGCAGCTGGCCATCTCGCCCTGGTCGAGGGGTACCAGGTGCGCCTGGAACTGCACCCGCAGCTCGGGGTCGTCGCCGCCGCTGGCGGGGATCAGCAGCCCGAGCTGCTCCTCGATCTCGGGCGTGTGGCGGTGCGCGGCGACCTTGTAGGGGACGATGTTCTCGCCGGCCATCGACAGGTGGGTGGTCTCGTCGAACACGCGCCCGGCGCCGGAGATGCCCTGCTTGGCGTCGATCACCAAGTCGGCTATCAGCCCCGCGCGGGCGAGCGGCGCGAGCGCGAGCAGCGAAGCGGTCGGGTAGCAGCCGGGGTTGGCGACGATCGCGGCGGTGGCGATCCGCGGACGGTGGAGCTCGCTGAGCCCGTAGACGGCCTCGCCGAGCAGCTGCGGTCGCGGGTGCTCGCCGTACCACCGCTCGTAGGTCGCCAGCGAGCGCAGGCGGAAGTCGGCGCTGAGGTCCACTACGCGGATGCCGCGCTCGTGCAGGGCCGCGACGGTGGGGGCGGCGGCTGCGTGCGGGTAGGCCACGACGGCCGCGTCCACGCCCTGCAGCCCACCGACGTCGAGCTCCTCGATCGCCAGCGGCACGCGGTAGCGGGGGTACAGCTCGCCGAGCGGCCTGCCGAGCTCCGAGCGCCCGGTCACGCCCGCGAGCTCGAAGTCGGGATGGCGCCACAGCAGGTGCGCGGCGAGCGCGCCGGTGAAGCCGGTGGCGCCGGCGACGATCACCCGCGCGCCGTCCGCCGTGTGGAGCTGTGGGGCGAGGTCAGCCACGCAGCTCACCACCGATCCCGGCCAGCGCCGCGACGATGCGCTCGCGTACGGGCGCGATGTCCTCATCGGTGAGCGTGCGCTCGAGCGAGCGGAAGGCGAGCGCGAGCGCGAGCGAGCGACGCCCCTCCCCCACCTGCTCGCCGCTGTAGACGTCGAACACCTCAGCCTGCTCGAGCGTCCCGCCGCCGGCCTCGCGCACGAGCGCGAGCAGCTCCGCGGCGGACACGCTCACGGGTAGCGTCACGGCGAGGTCGTTGCGAAGCACGGGGAACGCGCCGAAGGGACGGAACGCGCTGACCTCGGGCGCGACCGCGGCGAGCATGCCGAGGTTGATGGCGAACGTGGCCGTGCGCTCCAGGTCCCACGACTGCGCGATCAGCGGATGGATCTCACCGAGGAAGCCCAGCGGCGTCGGCTCTCCGCCGTCGTCTTCGGCGCCGGCGCGGGCAAACACAGCGGCGCTGCGCCCGGGGTGCAGGAACGGCCAGTCGGCGGGGCTGATCGACCAGCGCACGTGGAAGCGGTCGAGCAGCGCCGCGAGCAGCGCCTTGGCCGCGAACAAGTCCGCCTGCCCGCGCTCACCCCGCCACGAGCGAGGCGTGGTGGGGCCACTGAGCAGCGCGCCGAGGGCGTGGTGCTCGGCGGCCGGCAGTCCGCCGGCGTGGTCGGGGCCTTGCGGGGTGGCGCTCGCGTCGGCGGCGCGGTAGACGGTGCCGGACTCGAAGATCGCGATCTCCGGCCGGTTGCGCGAGGCGTTGTGACGGGCGGCGTCGAGCAGCGAGCCGAGCAGCGTCGGTCGCATCATCGACTGCCCGTCAGACAGCGGGTTCTCGACGGTGACCACGCGGCGCAGCGGATGCCCGTGGGGGATCAGCAGCCGGTCGAGCAGCCCCGGTTCGGCGAAGCTCCAGCCGACGATCTCGTACAGGCCGCGTCCGACGAGCGCATCCTCGGCAGCGCGGCGCACGCGCTGGGCGTGGGTGAGCCTGCCGGCCGCGCCGCGCCGCGCGGGCAGCGTCGCGGGCAGGCGCTCGAGGCCGTCGATGCGGGCGACCTCCTCGATAAGGTCGATCTCGCGGGTGACGTCCTCGCGGCGCAGCGCCGGCACGAGCACGTCGAGCCCGTCGCCGACGTCCTGCGTGGTGAAGTCGAGCGCGCGCAGGATCTGCGCCTGGCGCGCGCCCGGCACGGACACGCCGAGGATCGCACGCGCGCGCGCCTCGCGCAGCCTGATCGGGTTTGAGTGAGGCGCAACCCACCCGCTGGCGTCCTCGCCGCCGACGTCGATCGTGCCGGGGACCAGACGCGCACCGCACAGGTCGATCATCAGACGGGCGGCGAGCGCCTGCGCGTGCATGCACTGCTCCGGCTGCAGGCCCTTCTCGAAGCGTCCGGAGGCCTCGCTGCGCAGCCCCAGCGCCCACGACGTGCGGTGGATGTTAGGTCCGCTCCAGCTCGCCACCTCCATCAGCACGCGCCGCGTGTCCGGCTGTACCTCCGAGCGCGCGCCGCCCATCAGCCCGGCGATCGACGTCGGGCCGTCGGCGTCCTCGATCACCACCATCTGACCGTCGAGCGTGCGCGTCTGACCGTCGAGCGTCTGCACCTGCTCGGCCTCGCGCGCGCGACGCACGTTCAGGCGCGCGCCGGCGACACGGTCGAGATCGAACGCGTGCAGCGGCTGGCCGGTGAGCAGCATCGCGTAGTTGGTGATGTCGACCACGTTGTTGATCGGGCGCTGGCCGGCGGCGCTCAGGCGCGCCTTCAGCCACGGCGGCGAGGGGGCGATCGTCACGTCGTCGAACACGCGCGCGGTGAAGCGTGGGCACAACTCGGGGCACGCGACGCTGACCTCGGCGCCCGCCACGGGCCCCGCCGAGCCGGGGTCCTCGCTCCACGGCTCCGCCGCCAGCGCGGCGCCGGTGGCGGCGTGCAGCTCGCGCGCGACACCGTAGACGCCCAGGCAGTCGGGCCGGTTCGTGGTGATCTCCAGCTCGAGCACGTCGATCGCGATCGCTAGCACGTCCGCCAGCGGCGTGCCCGGAGCAAGCTCCGCGTCGAGGATCATGCCGTCGAGGACCATGATCCCCTCGCCCCCGGGCCCGATGTCGAGCTCGTTCTCGGCGAGGATCATTCCTTCGGAGACGACGCCGCGCAGCTTGCGCCGCTCGAGCCTCGTGCCGTCGGGCAGCACCGCGCCGGGGCGCGCGACCGCCACCGTCTGTCCCGCGGCGACGTTGGGCGCCCCGCACACGATCGTCGCAGGCGCGCCCGAGCCCTCACCATCAGCCTCGCCCTCGCCCTCGCCTGCGCCGAGGTCGACCGTGCAAACCTTCAGGCGGTCGGCGTCGGGGTGCTGCTCGGCGCTGAGCACCCGTCCGACTACGAAGCCGTCGGTCGAGGCCACGCCGTGTCGGTGGATCGCCTCGACCTTGGTGCCGGTCATCGTCAGGCGCTGCTCGATCCCGTGCACGTCGAGCGGCGGATCGCAGTGTTCGCGCAGCCAGGGAAGCGGCAGCCTCATCAGAATTGCTCCAGGAAGCGCAGATCGTTCTCGAAGTACAGCCGCAGGTCGGGGATGCCGTGCTTGAGCATGGCGATACGCTCGACGCCCATTCCCCACGCGAACCCCTGCACCTTCTCGGGGTCATACCCGGGCGCGTTGGCGTCGGTGGTGGGCACGTGGGAGTAGACGTTGGGGTCCACCTCTCCCGCGCCGAGGATCTCCAGCCAGCCCTCGCCCTTGCACAGGTAGCAGCGTGAGCCGTCGCCGAGAAAGCCCTTGCCGGAGCAGTGGAAGCAGGACACGTCGACCTCGACGCTGGGCTCGGTGAACGGGAAGAAGTGGGGACGCAGGCGCACGTCGCGCTGCTCGCCGAACATCTCGCGCGCGAACACCAGCAGCGTGCCCTTGAGGTCGGCGAGCGTGATGTCCTCGTCGACGGCCAGTCCCTCGATCTGGTGGAACTGCGGCGTGTGCGTGGCGTCGGAGTCGGGCCGGTACACGCGCCCGGGGATGACCACGTACAGCGGCGGCGGGTGCGCCTCCATCGCGCGCACCTGCATCGGCGAGGTGTGCGTTCTTAGCACGAGCTCGGGGTCGCCGGGCTGGCGCTCGACGTAGAAGGTGTCGGTGCGCGCCCGTGCCGGGTGCGTGGGGCTGTGATTGAGCGCGTCGAAGTTGTAGTGGACGGTCTCGACCTCGGGGCCCTCCATCACCGTGAAGCCGAGGCCGAGGAAGATGTCTTCCAGCTCGCGCGTGGTCGCGGTGAGCACGTGCAGGCGCCCGATCGGCTGCGGCGGCGCGCCGGGCAGCGTCACGTCGACACGGTCGGCCTGCAGACGCGCCTGCATCTCCTCGGCCTGGAGCTCGCCGGCGCGTTCGGCGATCAGCGCCTCGAGCGCCTGGCGCGCCTGGTTGGCGGCCTTGCCGACGGCGCCCCGCTCCTGCGGCGCGAGCTCGGCGACGCCGCGCAGCATCTGCGGCAGCTCGGCCTTGCGCCCGAGGTACTGAACGCGCAGCTGCTCGAGCGCCTCGCTGGAGGCGGCCGCGGCGATCGCGCTCTCGGCCTGCGCACGCAGCTCGTGGATGCGATCGATCATGACGCGGGCACCGTATCGTTGGCACGGGCGGGACAGCTATACGGCCGGCGGGTCATCTCGTACAGCGCCACGGTGGCCGCCATCGCCGCGTTCAGCGAGTCCGAGGCGATTGGGATGCGCGCGGCCCGATCGCAGGCGGCGATGACCGTGTCCGGCAGACCCTCGCGCTCGGCGCCGACGAGCAGCGTGACGCCGTCCGCGCGGTGGGCGGCCGCGGCTCCCGTGGCAGATCCCGGGCCAGCCTCGCAGCCGTCGTACGGCCCGCGCAGGGGCTCCCGGGCGTCGGCGGAGAGTGCGATCCTCTCTCCCGGCAGCTCGCTGAGATCGCCGACGCGCGCGAGCGCGACGGCGAAGATCGCGCCCATGCTCGCGCGCACCGCCTTCGGCCCGTGCGGGTCGGCGCAGCCGGGCCCAAGCGCCACGCACGAGGCGCCGAACGCCTGCGCAGAGCGCAGCACCGTGCCCACGTTGCCGGGATCGCCGACGCGGTGCAGGTACACGCACAGCGGCCCCGCCGCGGGCCCCCAGCGCTGTGCGTAGACGGCCATCACGCGCGTACCGGAACCGAGCGCTGACACGCTCGCGAGCGCGGAGCGCTCGACATCGTGGAAGTCGTCTTCGCCCAGGCCCGAGCCGGCCAGCCGGTAGCCCTCGAGCGCCGGGCGCCCGGCGGCCTCGGCGGCGGCGAGAAGGTCCTCGCCTTCGGCCAGGAACGCGCCGCTGCGCGCGCGCTCACGCTTGGTGTGCAGGCGGCGCACGGCCTTCAGGCGGGGGTTGTGGGGGGATGCGATCTGGCTCATGTCGGTTGTGGGCTCGTTCGTCGCTGTGCTTTTCCAACAAAAAGGGCGCCGTCCTTTTCAGGAGCGACGCCCGGGAGGCTGTCTGTCGTTGCCGGTTCCCCGGCCGATCCGGGGTCAGGCAGCCGACGCCTCGCGGGCGACCTCGGCAAAACGTCGGAAGGTGTCGGCGTCGCGCACGGCGATGTCGGCGAGCACCTTGCGGTCGAGCTCGACGCCGGCCAGCTTCAGGCCGTGCATCAGCTGCGAGTAGCTCATGCCGTTGACGCGCGCGGCGGCGTTGATGCGGGTGATCCACAAGCGGCGGAAGTCGCGCTTGCGGTTGCGCCTGTCGCGGTAGGCGTACGCGTCGGCCTTCAGCAGCGCCTCCTTGGCACGGCGGTAGTTCGAGTGCGCCTCGCCGCGAAAACCCTTGGTCAGCTCGAGCGTCGCGCGGCGCTTCTTGCGTGCGCTGACCGAGCGCTTGACTCTGGTCATTTGCCCACCCCCAACATCCGCTTGACCCGCGGCACGTCGTGGTCGGAGAGGATCGCCGGCTCGCCGAGCTGGCGCTTGTGTTTGGGCGACTTCTTCTCGAGGATGTGGCTCGTGAACGCGTGCCGGCCGCGCACCTTGCCGGAGGCCGTGACCTTGAAGCGCTTCTTAGCGCCGGAGTGGGTCTTCATCTTGGGCATTGGATCAAAGATCGAGCGGCCCGGCTCGCCGACCTGCGGTCGCTGCGGTCGCCTGCGCCACCATCAAGCCGATGATTATGACACGACGCTGCCGGCCTGCGCCCCCTCGGGGGTTGCGGCCGCCGCGCCGGCGTCCTGCGCGGGCTCCTGCTCGGGCTCTGCCGCGGCCGCGGCGGGGACCTGACCCTCATCGGGCGCGGCCGGCTCCGAAGCCTCGAGCGGCGAGGCGAGCGCCTCGGCGGCGACGTCGCCGACCGCGCCCGCCGGGAACACCTCGTCGGTGGCCTCGCCGGAGCCGACGCGGCCGGCGAGCACGGCCTTGGACGGCGCCATCATCATCGTCATGTTGCGTCCTTCCTGCATCGGGCGCTGCTCGACGACGCCCAGCTCGGAGAGCTCCTCGGCGAGGCGATCGAGGATCGCGGTGCCGCGCTCGGGGTGTGTCACCTCGCGTCCGCGGAACATGATCGTGACCTTGACCTTGTCCTTGTGGCGTAGGAAGCGCTCGACGTGGTGCTTCTTGGTGTCGTAGTCGTGCTCGGCGATCTTCGGGCGGAACTTGATCTCCCTGACCGTGATCTGCTGCTGGTGCTTGCGCGCCTGCTTGACCTTCTGCGCCTGCTCGTACTTGTACTTGGAGTAGTCGAGCACGCGGCACACCGGCGGGCGCGCCTCGGGGGCGACCTCCACCAGGTCGAGTTCGCGTTCCTGGGCGAAGGCGAGCGCGTCTGGCGTCTTCATCACACCGATCTGCTGACCCTGATCGTCGATCAGGCGCACCTCGGGCACACGGATGCGCTCGTTGATCCTCGTCGTGTCCCGCTCGGGCGGGCGCCGGTCGAAGCGGCGAGGAACCGGCACTAGCTGAAGTTGCCTCGCGTCAAGCGAACGCTAGGAGTGGCCGTGTGAGGACTTGGCGGGCTGCAATGCGGCCGAGTATAGCTGGCCCGCGAGCCGATCTGTGAACTCTTGGAGTCCGACGGCGCCCTCGTCTCCACCGCCGTGTCCACGCACCGATACGGCCCGCTCGCTCTGCTCTCGCTCGCCCACGACCAGCATGTACGGGATTTTTCTGAGCTCAGCCTCGCGGATCTTGCGCCCGACCGACTCTCCCCGCTCGTCCAGCTCCACGCGCGCCCCGCGGGCGAGCAGGCTGTCTCTGACGCTCGCGCCGTAGTCGTTGAAGCGATCGGAGACCGGCAGCACGATCGCCTGCACGGGCGCCAGCCACAGCGGCAGCTCGCCGGCGTAGTGCTCGAGCATGATGCCGATGAAGCGCTCGTATGAGCCGAACAGCGCGCGGTGGATCATCACCGGACGGTGCTCGCTGTTGTCGGCGCCGGTGTATGTCAACTCGAAGCGCTCGGGCATCGAGTAGTCGATCTGTACCGTGCCCAGCTGCCAGGAGCGCCCGAGCGAGTCGGTGATGTGAATGTCGATCTTCGGCCCGTAGAACGCTCCGTCGCCCGGGTTCAGCTCATACTCCAGGCCCTTCGCGTCGAGCGCTTTCACGAGCTGGTCCTCCGCGTGATCCCACATCTCGTCGCTGCCGCTGCGCACCTCGGGTCGCGTGGACAGCTCCAGGCGAACCTCGAAGTCGAACATCGCGTAAGTGTCGAACAGCATCTCCAGGCAGCCCCCCAGCTCGTCCTGGACCTGCTCCTCGGTGCAGAAGATGTGCGCGTCGTCCTGGGCGAAGTGGCGCACGCGCAGCAGGCCGTGCAGTACGCCGGAGGCCTCGTTGCGGTGCAGCAGCCCCGGCTCGGAGTAGCGCACGGGCAGGTCGCGATAGGAGTGGCGCTGCATGCCGAACAGGTGCAGGTGCCCGGGGCAGTTCATCGGCTTGACGCCCATCTCGTGCCCCTCGACCTCGAGCGTGAACATGTGCTCGCGGAACTTGCCCCAGTGCCCCGACGTCTTCCACAGCTCGGCGTCGAAGATCTGCGGCGTCTTCACCTCGGTGTAGCCGCGTTCGCGCCCCATGCGGCGCGAGACCTCGACGAGCGTGTTCCACACCGTCGTGCCCGCGGGCAGCCAGAAGGCGGCACCGGGCGAGATATCGGAGAAGGCGAACAGGCCGAGCTCGCGCCCGAGCTTGCGGTGATCGCGCGCCTTCGCCTGCTCGATCCGCTGCAGGTGCTGCTCGAGCTCGGCCGGGGTGAAGAACGCGGTGCCGTAGATGCGAGTGAGCATCATGCGGTTGGAGTCCCCGCGCCAGTATGCGCCGGCGAGGGAGCTGAGCTTGAACGCGCCGACGCTCTTGGTGGTGGGCGCGTGCGGTCCGCGGCAGAGATCGGTGAACGGGCCGTTCGTGTACAGCGAGACGGTCGCGAGCGGCCCCCCGTCCTGTACCCCCTCCCCCGCGCCGTCGCGCTGCTCCGCGGCGCGGACGAGATCGTCGATCAGCTCGACCTTGTAGTCCTGGCTCTGTGCGAGGAACCGCTCGCGCGCCTGCGCGACGGGCACGTCCTCGCGCTGGAAGGCCTCGGCGGCCTTGACGTGGGCGCGCATGCGCTCTTCGATCTTGGGGAAGTCCGCCTCGGAGATAGAGGTCCCGTCGGGGAACTGAAAGTCGTAGTAGAAGCCCTCCTCGATCGCCGGCCCGATCGAGATCTTGACGCCGTCGTACAGCTCCATCACGGCCGCCGCGAGCACGTGCGCGGCGTCGTGGCGGATCAGCTGCAGGGCCTTCGGCCCATCTTTAGAGGTGAGGATCGCGATGTGCGCCCCGTCTGGCAGTGGGCGTGCCAGATCGCGCAGCTGTGGGGACTCGCCGTCCTCGGGGCTCCCACCCGCGCCGACCTCGATCGCTAGCGCGGCGCGCGCGAGACCCGGCCCGATCGCTGCGGCCGCGTCGGCGCCGGTGGCACCGTCGGCGAGCTCGAGCTTGTTTCCGTCCGGGAGTGTGACCGTGATCGCCATCTAGGCGCTGGAGGCTACCCGGCCGCGGCGAGACTTTTCAGGCGAGCCGCCACAGGGCGTCGTCGCCGAGCGCCTCGCGTCGCACGGCGCCTTCACCGAGCAGCTCGATCAGCGCCGCCTCGGCGGCGGTGCGGTCGGGCAGCTGGTTGTTCTGCGCCATGATCGCGGCGACCTCCTGCGTGACCAGGCCGGCGGAGAAGGGGCTCAGCGCGTCGAGCGCGTGCTCGGCCGGCGCGCGGCGCTCGAGCGTGCGGTCGAGGTTGGCGATCAGCACGTCGTAGGCCTCGATCGACTGGAAGCCGCCGGCCTCCAGGCGCTGGCCGCCCTCGCTCTCGAACACGAGCGACGGCGCCGAGTAACGCACGGGTCCGTCGGTCTGGCGCGCCTTGCCTTGGAAATCGGTGGGCCCACCGTCCGCGCTGCGCGTCTCGACCTTGTCCTGCTCGTATGCGGCGAGCGTGTCCTGGGCGTCGATCGCAGCGACGATCTTGGCGACGTCGAGGCCGTCGACGCGCAGCAGCGCCCGCGCGATGTCCTCGTCCTCGTCGAGCAGCAGCGTGGTGTTGAACCAGCCGAGCTGCAGCGCGCGCAGCACATCGTTCTCGTGCTTAGGGTCGAGCAAGCGCGTGGCGACGATCGCGCGGCACGCGCGCGTGGTGGCGGTGACGCGCGCGCGTGGCTCGTACGCGAAGGGCATGCCGTGGCGAGCGAAGCCGCGTAGGTTGCCGATGACCTGGCGCGCGGGCGTGTAGCCGGCGTCGATGTAGCGCTGCGGGTCCTCGGCGAGGCCGATCGTGACGATGCGCCAATCGAGCTGGTCGCCGTAGCGCCAGCGCAGCACCGCCAGCGCGGGGCTGGCGGAGTAGGCGAACGGGCAGGCGGGGTCGGTGAAGTGTGTGATCGAGATCGTGGTCATGACTCCAATGATTGCACGCGCAAGCAAATCACCCGGGACCCGAACGTGGGATCGAGGCGACTCAGAAACACGGGATGCAGACGATCGTCTGCATATGCGAGTATCCGGCAATGACCAACGATCAGCAGCAGCCCATCTCCATCACCCTCTCCCCAGCCCAGGTCGACGAGATCGTGCGCGCGGCCTCAGCCAGCCGCTCGCCGAGCGTCTCCGCGCTCGTCGGCGGCTATATGCCCAGCGATGTCTCCGACCCGCGATTGTCGCGATCGTTGCTGCGGGGCCTCTCGATCCTGACCTGCTTCGGTCCCGACGGCGAGGCCCGGGGCATCGTCGAACTCGCCGGCGATCTCGGCATGAGCCCCAGCACGGCGCATCGTTACGCCTACACACTCGTCGAGCTCGGGCTGCTCGAGCGCTGCCCGAAGACCCGCAAGTACCGGCTGCCGGGGACCTAGCCGACCGCCCGGGCGCGGCGCCCCGGCGTCCATGCTCTGCCATTTGCTTTCCAGCGATTGGCAGCCTGCCGGTCAGGGCACAATGATGGTGGTCGGCACCCGCGCGGATCGCGCGAGTGCCGACCTGGCCAGCGCCGTCTGTGGGGATGGCGTGACAGCAGGACGATACCAGCAGCCCGCTGTCTGGATATTGCTACTGACGAGATGCGATGTTTCTGATTGTGTCAGCACCCATACAGGCCGATCCGGCGCTCGCGGCGACGCTCCGGAGACTGCGCATCGAGCGGGGCGACACCCAGGAGGACCTCGCGCACCGGGCCGGCCTGACGGTTGCGGCTTTCGCGCGCATCGAGCGCGGCAACGCCAACCCGACGTGGACCACCGTCAGGCGCATCGCTGTGGCGCTGGGCGTCAGCCTGACGGCTCTGGCCGAGGCCGTCGAACGAAGCAAGCCGCGCCGCTGAGCAGCCCGCGGCCGTCTCCGATTCAGCGCACGCTCGGCGCCGCCTCGGGCGCCTCCAGCGCGAGCAGATGCTCGTCGAAGCGCCGCACCCATTCCTCCGAGACCTCGTCGGCCTGGACCGACAGGCGTGGCGCCTCGGGCCTGCGACCCGGCGGGGCAGGTATGCCGAGGTGCTCGAGCACGCGCGCGACAACCGCGTCGGTGCCCTGCGCCAACTCCTCGTAGGTGAGCTTCAACGGCTCGTGGCCAAGGCCGACAAAATAGGCGTCCCAGGAGGCGTCGTGGGCGGTCAGCTGGCGCACGAGGTAGTTGATCGCGCGAAAGGAGAACACCGGCTGCACGATGCGGCGCTCCTCGTCGCCGGCCTCGCGCTTCCACGCCTGCGTCTGCACCGCCTTCCATAGCGACACCGCCTGACGCACCTTGTTCTCGCGCGTGATGCGGATGTAGCGAAGGCCCGGGAACGCGCGCGCGAGCAACTCCGGCAGCGGCCTGCCGCCCATGCCTTCGATCCCGCGCAGAAGCTCGGCGAAGTCACCGAGATAGCCCCACATCAGCTTCGCGCCGAACACGCCGTTGGGGGTCGTCCCCTCCTCCAGCGCCCACGCGAGGTAGCGGTCGTAGGTGTCGGGCTGCCACAGCGGGCTCGGTTTGGCGATGCCCGCGGGCATCTCGCGGAAGGCGAGGCGCTCGACGATGTTGGCGTGGCGGTCGGGGTCGAAGTACTCGTGCGGGCGGCGCGGCAGGCCAGAGCGGATCAACGCCTCGAAGTACTCCTCGGGGTGACCGGCGACTCCCGTCTGGTCGAGCGCGTGGCACAGTAGAGTGCTGCCGCTGCGCGGCGTGGCACACACTAGGTAGGAGAGCATCGGCGTCATCGCTGGGGAAAGACGATCTAGCGCACTGACTTGGTGGACAATACTTGAGCAAGCGGCCGGACATCCTCTACCTGCACTCGCACGACACGGGTCGCTACGTGCAACCGTACGGCGAGCAGGTGCCGATGCCCAACGTGCAGGCGCTGGCCGACCAGGGGGTGCTGTTTCGCCAAGCGTTCTGCGCCGCGCCGACGTGCTCGGCCAGCCGCGCGTGCCTGCTGACCGGCCAGTACGGTCAGAACAACGGCATGCTCGGGCTGGCGCATCGCGGCTGGTCGCTGCGCGACTACCACCACCACATCGTCAACGTCCTGCGCGGCGCCGGCTATACCTCGACGCTGATCGGCGAGCAGCACATCTCCAAGGAGCCGAGCGTGATCGGCTACGACGAGGTGATGAAGGTGCCGACCACGCACGTCGACGCGGTCGCGCCGCTGGCGATGGAGGTCCTGCGCCGCCCGCGCGAGCGCCCGCTGTTCGTGTCGATCGGCTTCTTCGAGACCCACCGCGACTTCCTGATCCCGGGCTCGCTTCGCGACCTGCACTACTCAAAGCCGCCGAACAACCTGCCTGACACGCCGGAGGTGCGCGGCGACATGGCCGCCTTCAAGGCGAGCGCGCGCTCGCTCGACCACGGCGTCGGCATGGTGCTCAGCCAGCTCGACGCGCGCGGCCTGGACAAGGACACGCTGATCATCTTCACCACCGACCACGGCATGCCGTTCCCGGGCGCGAAGGCGACGCTGTACGACCGCGGCCTGGGCGTGACGCTGATCCTGCGCGGGCCCGAGCCGTTCGACGGCGGGCGCGTGATCGACGGGCTGGTCTCGCACATCGACATCTACCCGACCGTGTGCGACTACCTGGAGATCGAGCGCCCGCCGTTCCTGCAGGGCGTCTCGCTGCTGCCGATGTTGCGCGGAGAGGTGGCGGAGGTGCGCGAGGAGATCTTCGCAGGCTCGACATGGCACGCGGCGTACGAGCCGCAGCGCGCGATCCGCACGGCGCGTCACAAGTACATCCGCCGCTGGGGGGATCGCACGACGCCGGTGCTGGCGAACACCGACGACGGCCCGAGCAAGGACCTGCTGATACGCGAAGGCTGGGCCGAGCGCGAGATCGCCAAAGAACAGCTGTACGACGTCGTGTTCGACCCCAACGAGGCCAACAACCTCGCCCGCGAGCCGGCGTGCGCGCCGGTGCTCGCGGATCTGCGCGAGCGCCTGCAGCGTTGGATGCGCGACACCGACGACCCGCTGCTGGCCGGCCACGTCGACCCGCCGCCGGGGGTGGAGATCAACCTCCCCGACCAGCTCTCGGCGAGCGAACCGACGACGCGGATCGAGTAGCTCGAGCAGCCGGCACGGGCGCCGGGAGAAGCCCGGCGCCCGCGGCTGTGCCGCTGCCTACAGTGGTATGTAGGAGCGGCCCGGCAGTTTGGTGTGACAGGTGTGGTAGACGCGCTTGCCGTGCAGCGTGTGGCCGCTGCGTGTGTGCGCGGTGATCTCGATCGTGACCGTGCCTTCGGGCAGACCGACGAGGTCGATCGCCGTCGTCAACTGCTTGCCGCGCAGGGTGCGCTTGCCTTTGCCGTCGATCGACACGACCGCTGACACGATCCCGAAGTTCTTCACGTTCTGGATGTGGATCTTGATGTCGCGCTTGCTCGTGCACATCGCCGGTGCTTCGATTTTGAACGGCGAGACGCCGGCGGCGGGTGTCGTGGTCGGTGTGGTGGTCGTTTTGGGCGTTTCCGGAGTCAGTTCCACCGGTTCTTTTTCTTTCATTTCTTCTTTTTTGGCCGGTGGTTCCTGATACTCGTAGGCGCCGATGTCGCAGCCTTTACCCGCGATCCCCGGACGCGGCGCGCCACGCTGGTCGACCAGCCCGGGGCCGGCTTCAGATTCTTCGCAGTTTTCCTTCACTGGCACGAAGCCAATCGCGGGGCTGGTCGACAGCAGCGCGATCGTCTGCGTCGGGCCGCCGTTTTCCTGTAGGCCCTTGGGGTCGAGCTGCGGTTCGACGCCGACGAGGTCGTTTTCTTCTTCGCTCATGCCGCACGTGTCGAAAGAGCTTTCGGGGAACGAGTCGGTGGGATAGTCGAGGTTGTAGCCAGCGCCTTCGATCAGCGAGCCGATCGGGCCTTCGCAGTTCTCTTCTTCGCTGCCGCTCGGCTCGGCGACGATCGTGTCGCGGAGGTAGATCGCGCTCTCAGAGTATGGGTCGGCCGCGAGGTTGCTTCCGTTGCCTTCTTCTTCCACCACCACGTCGCGATGGACGTCCTTCGTCGCGTGCCTCGCCCCCTCCACGACTTCGGGAGCTTCGACGGTGTTGTCGAACACGGTGTCGCTGATCAGCTCCTCGATGTCGCTTTCGTCGGCGATCCCGCCGCCGACGTAGGTGGCGAAGTTCTCGGCGATCGTGGAGTTGACGATCGGGTCATCAGGGAACGCCTGCCCCTCGAAGATGCCGCCGCCGTAGCCCGCGTAGCGCTCATCGTCGGGCGCTTCCGCCCTGTTCTTGGCGATCGTCGACTGTTCGATCGTCATTTCCGACATGGAGCCGATGATCGACGCGGGTCGGAGAGCCTTCACGAGGGAGCGCGCGGAGGAGTGCGGAGAGGAGGCTCCATGCGTCCACGAGCGGCGCGCGGCGACGTGGCGGGCGGTCTCCTCCTCGTCACATTCGAATCGCTGGGCGTCGATGCCGCCGCCCAGGCCGTCTTCGGCGGTGTTGCCTTCGATCGTCGACTGCTTGATCGTCATCCCGCCGGATTCCTCGGCAGCGAGCGCGCTGCTGCTCGCCGTCTGCCTCTTGGACTCGCGCTTGACGGCGAGCTCGCAGAGTTCGCCAACCGTTTCCCGGTAGATGCCGCCTCCGGAGTAGACGGCCTTGTTGCCCGCGATCGTCGATTGTTCGACGGTCAGCGAGGAGAACGGGTCGGCGTAGATGCCGCCGCCGTTGCCTTCCTCGGAGTCCTCGCCGCCGGCGAGGTTGTCGGAGATGCTCGATTTGGCGATCGTGATCGCGCTGGCCCAGCCGGCGAAGATGCCGCCGCCCCCTTCGGTGGCTTCGTTGTCTTCGACGGCGGAGGAGTCGACGTCCAGCGATGCTTCTTCGGTGACGTAGATGCCGCCGCCGGCGTCTTCGCGCCCGTGCCGGACCGTGACGCCGTCGAGGCTGAGCGCGGCGTGGTATTCCACGTACAGCACGCTGTTCGCGCCGGCGCCGTCGATGATCGTCTTGCCGATGCCGGCGCCGTCGATCGTCACGCTCGCCCCTTCTTCGACGACGAGCGAGCCGATCGTCTCCGTGTACGTGCCCGCCGGCACTTCGATCGTCACCGTTTCGCCGCCGGCTTCCTCGGATTGACGGTTGGCGAGTTCGACCGCCGCCCGCAGGGTGCAGTCTTCTGCTGCGTCCGTGCTCTTGCACATCGTGCTGGCGCTTTCCAGCGGCGCGTCGGTCGAGCTGTCGTTGACATCGATCGTGGTCGCGGCGGCTGCGCCGGCGGGCGCGATCGCAAGCAGCATCAGCACGGCCAGCAGCGTGAACGGTCCCTTGATCCTCACAACCTGTCCCTCCCTGAACGTGACGGCATCGACCCACACTGAACGCCGGCGCGCACCGCTTTCTTGTGAGCTACAGTCGGCGCGCGAGGAAGTCCACAAGCGCATCGGCGGCGCGCTGGGGCTCGTCGTCCCACACGAAGTGCCCGGCGCCGTCGAACACGACGAGCTCGGAGCCCGGCAGCTCGTCGTGGAAGCGGTGGGCCATCCGCACCCCCGCGAAGCGGTCATCCTCCCCCCACACGATCAGTGTCGGCACGCCCAGCGCGGCGACGCGACCCTCATAAGGCAGCAGCTTCTCGAACTCGCCCGAGCGGTAGAGCTCGAGCTGCGCGAGACGGCGGGTGTCGTCCGCGAACGCCTTCCAGTACTCCGCGATCGCCTCCTCGCTCATGCCGCTGGAGGCGGCGCGCATCGCTGCCTGGAAGCCATCGCGCGTGTATGCGCGGATCAGCTTCTCGCCCTCCTGTGGCGTGCGCATCACGTTCGCCAGGTCGTGCCAGCGGCGGTCGGCGAAGAAGCCGCCGTCGGAGATCACGAGCGTGCTCACCGCACCGGGGTGATCGCATGCCCAGCGCAGCCCGATCGGCACCCCCCAGTCGTGCGTGACGAGCACCACCGGGCCGAGGTCGAGCTCGCGCACGAAGCGTTCGAGCGCGCCCATGTGGTGCTCCCACGATCCGGACCCGCGCCCGCCGCGGTCGGGCTCGGAGTCTCCGTAGCCGGGCAGGTCGGGCGCGATCGCCCGCCAGCCGGCGTCGGCGAGAGCCGGCAGCGCGTGCTGCCACATGTAGGAGGACTCGGGGTAGCCGTGTACGAGTAGGACCGTGCGGGTCTCCTGCGCTCCGGCTTCCCGGTAGGCCAGCCCCCCCGCGTGCGTGAGACCGCTCACAGTGGGCGCCAGTCTATTGGACGTGGCTTGCGCCGATCCGCGAGCGCGGCTCGCGTGTCAGCAGGCGCGGCGCAGGCACGTCAGTCGTTCCACCACACGTCCTCGTCGTCGGCGGCCGCCCGCTCGATCTGCTCGAGCGTGAGGTCGGTGCGGCGATCGTCGACCATCGTCTGCAGCGCCTTGCCGATGGTCGGCGCCCACACGCGGCGGGCCACCGCGATGCGTCCGTGCTCGTCCTCGAACTGCTTCCATTCGAGCTCAACGAGCGGCACGCGCGAGGGCGGCGCGTCGTCGGGGACGGGCGCACCCCAGCCGTACAGCGTGATCTGCGCCTGCCAGCCCTCAGGGCACAGCTCGCCCATGACGGTCAGCGCCTGCCATTGATCGGCCACCGGCTTCGGTCGCCGGTGGCGCCGTCGCAGGTAGATTACGATCAACGCGCACGCTGCCGTCATCGCGGCGACCAGCAGCCCGATGATCACCGTTTCGTACGCCGGCGCGGGGGCATCGCCGCCCCTGTTGGCCAACACGAGCAGCCCAGCGAGCGTGCTCATGGCATCCGGACCATCCGCTCGAATCCGGCCTGAGAAAGCAGACGCAATCCGCTCACTCTCATCGCCCCTCCACAGTACCCCCTCGCGGGCACGACACGCGCCGGACGCGGCCGGATGAGGGCGTGGCGTGTTCGACGCGGTCCCATGACACGGACTTATCGGCACGCTCGCCGCCTGTTATGAGCCCCCAGCGCTCAGAGCAGACAGGGACGAGCGCGACGATCGACGCCCACCTCGGTGATCCCGGCCGAGGTGATCTTGATCCTGACCGGCACGTCGCCGCGCTTGAGCAGCTCGAGCAGCACCGACTCGCCCTTGGTCTCGATTCCCGACCGCAGCGGCTCCTCGAACGCCTCCGCGCGCAGGGCGTCGGCGATCTGCACGTACACGTGCTTTTCGGCCGAGCCGTCCTGCACCTTCCAGCGATAGGTGTCGCCCGGACGCAGCACTTGGATCGGCGTAGGCCCACCGATTATCTCGGGCTCACTGCCCATACGGGCAGTATCCGGGTGTGCAGGCGCCGACGGAAGGGCCAGCTGGCCAGCGTGCTCGAGATGGCTTTGGACATGTGCTCGAAGGTCGGCACGGCAACCCACAGCCCGCCGGTGTGGCGCACGCGTGGTGCTGGGCGACGGTCGATCGCGGCGAGTAGGACATGCGTCGAGGATCGCGCGGCACGCGCGCAGCATCGATTTGTCTCTGTCGAGGTAGCTGGCAGTGCTCGATCACGACAACGCCTGTCCACGCGCGCCCAGGATGCCGGCTCGATGACGAGAAGCCTGGCGCCGACGAAGAAACGCGCGGGAACGGCGACCCATCCGCAGGCCGGTGGCGATCAGCGCGGCAAGCGAGCGGGCGCGCACGACAAGCATCGTCAGAAGCACCGCAGGCACCGCAATCATCGTCCCAAGCCCAGGCCCCAGCGCGTGCTGGTGCCGGCACAGGGCACGCTCGCGGCCACGCTGCCGGTCGCCTCGGCCTCGCCGCCGCCACCGTCCTCGGCGCCCGTCCCCTCGGTGGGCTCACCGCCGATCACGCTTGCCCAAGCGCAGCGCCTGCTGTGGCGCGCGGGCTTCGGGCCGACTCCCGGCCAGGCGCAGGCGCTCGTGGGCCAGCCACTGGAACAGGTCGTCTTCAGCCTGACCCGCCCATCCGGGACGGCGACGCTCACCGGCCCCGAACCGGTCGACGAACACGGCAAGCCGCTGGAACCGACGAAGGCGTGGGGCGATGACCACTGCTGGTGGCTGGACCGCATGGTCCGCTCCGACCAGCAGCTAATCGAGCGCATGACGCTGATCTTCCACGATTGGTTCGCGACCTCCAACTCGCAGGTGAACAGTCAGCAGCTGATGCTCGAACAGAACGACGTGTTCCGCTCGATGGCTCTGGGCAGCTTCGACGAGCTGTTCCTGGCGGTGACGACGAACCCGGCGATGCTGCTGTTCCTGAACGGCACGTCCAACAACAAGTGGGACCCGAACGAGAACTACGCGCGCGAGATGATGGAGCTGTTCTCGCTCGGCGCCGACCGCGGCGCGTACACCGAGGACGACGTGCGCGAAATGGCGCGCACGCTGACGGGCTGGCGTAACGACTGGTCCGAACAGCTCGGCAGCCACAACTTCCGATTCGACCCCAGCTACCACGACACTGGCCAGAAGACGGTGTTCGGGCAGACCGGCAAGTGGGACTACGAAGACGCGGTGCGCCTATGCGTCAGCCATCCGCTGCACCCGTCGTTCTTCGTGACCAAGCTGTGGGGCTACTTCATCCCCAGCGAACCCTCCGAAGCGACCCTGGCCTCGCTGCAGGGCCTTTACACGAGCTCGGGTCACAGCATCCAGGCGGTGGTGGAGGCAATCCTCCAGCACCCGGACTTCTACGAAGGCCCCGAGCTGGTGATACCGCCGGTTGTGTACAACGCCGGCCTGCTGCGCTCGATCTCGCGTCCGATCGACACGACGGCGTGGGCGTGGCTGGGGGCGAACGCGGGGCAGCAGCTGTTCTACCCGCCGAACGTGTCCGGCTGGGACTTCGGGCGCTGGCTGGACACGTCGACCACGAGGGCTCGCTGGGAAACGGCCAGCTACGTGACAGCGAAGACCTACCCCAACCCGTGGCCGGCGGAGGGCGAACCTGTGTACAGCGCTACCGAGGACCCTGATGAGGCGTTGGCGAACGCGCTTGCATACTGGGCCGACCCGACGCTGTCGGACGAATCCGAACAGTGCATCGCGGCGTTCGCGCAGAGCTGCCTGAAGGAACCGCTCGCGCACTGGGAGCAGAGCCCTTACCGGGCGATGCGCCAGAACGCACTGCGGATGCTGATCGCGACCTCCCCCGACATGCAGGTCAGCTGAATGTCGGCGAGCTCGACACCCCAGGAGATAGAGAGCTGACGATGGCCAGGAGCTGCTCGTGTCAGGACTTCACCCGCTCGCAGCTGCTGCGCCGCGGCGTGGCGGTCGCCGGCAAGGGGCTGCCGCGGATCGAGCCGGGGATGCCGCTGCCGGCAGGCACGGGCATGGACCGGCGCACGTTCCTGCTGCGCTCGGCCGGCGCCGCACTGTCGGTGTACGGCGCCTCGATGCTAGGCCCGCGCCACCTGGAAGCGGGCATCGCGCAGGCTGCGGCGGCGAGTGGCCCCAACGAGCCCGTGTTGGTGTCGATTTTTATGGAAGGAGGGTGGGACGCGTTGTCGGTCCTGGCGCCGGTGCGAGAAGCGAGGTACAAAGAACTGCGGCCGGTGCTGGGTCTCGAGGAAGGGGCCGGCAAGGTCTTCACCGAGGATGAAACGCTGATGTGGCATCCGGCGGCGGGCGGCCTCGCGGAACTGCACGACGAGGGCAAGGTGAGCGTGTTCCCGGCGATCGGCTACGAGCCCTCCGAAGAGAGTCACTTCACCAGCCGCCACTACTGGGAGGTCGGCCAGCTGGACGCGAACGCGCGCTCGGGCTGGATGGGACGCTCCCTGGACCTGGTGGGCGAACCCGACAATCCGCTGCAGGGCCTCTCCCGGGACTACTCGCTGGCGCCGGCGCTGGCGACGGCGAGCATGCCGGTGGCGGCGGTCTCCTCGCCGGCGGACTACACGATGTGGGCGTACGGCCTGGGCGAACCGGTGACGGGGCCGGCCCTGGAGACGTTCGGCGCACTCGGCGCGCTGGCGGCGCCCTCGCCGGCGTACGCGCAGGCGCGCGGTGCCTCCTATGACACGAGCCTGGTGCTGGAAGAGATGGCCAACTTCGTCAAGTCCGAGAAGGAATCGGGCGACAAATCGTCGGTCACCTATCCGGCGGGCGAATTCGCGCAACGCTTGGCGGTGCTGGCGGCGATGCTGCACACGGGGATGCCGATCAAATGCGTGTCGCTGAACGCGGTCGGCTCATACGACACGCACGCGGGTGAGGTGGAAACGCTGACGAGCAACCTCGAACAGACGCTCGGCGCGCTGGTGGCCTTCCAGCGCGACCTGGAAGCGCGCGGGCTCGATCAGCGGGTGCTGATCCAGCTGTGGTCGGAGTTCGGCCGGCGCCCCAGGGAAAACGGCTCCGGCACCGACCACGGCGCCGGCGGCCTGGCGTTCGTGATCGGCACGCGCGCGGCGGGCAAGATGGTCGGCGAGTTCCCCGGCCTGACCAACCTCGACGAAAACGAAAACGTGATCAGGACCTCCGACTACCGCGGGATGTACTGCTCGCTGCTGGAGCAGTGGTTCCAGACCGAAGCGGGGCTGGTGATACCGGAAGCGGCGTCGTTTGAACGACCGGTGCTGGTGAGCTAGCAGCGGGCTCTCATCGTGAGGGTTTCCCGGCGTCGGCGAGCAGTTCGAGCACGGCTGACTCGATCCGTCTGCGCAGCGCAGCGTCTGCGAGATTCGGGCCGGCGGCGGGTGTCCCGGCGAGCGCGTTGCTGATCGTGACACCGGCGTTGTAGCGGTCGATCACGCGTGGGTCGACATAGGAGGCACGGCATACGGCGGGGGTGTTCCCGAGATAGGCGGCGACCGTCTTGATCGCCTGGCGGACCTTGCGCTCACGGCCTGCGCGCCCGGAGGTCGGCTGATCGGTGGCCAGCGCCACCGCGGCGAGGACGGTCGCGTTCCACGTACGAAAGTCCTTCGCGGTGAAGCCACCGGGGGCGTGGCGTTTGATCGCGTCGTTGACCTCATCGGCGTGCAGCTCGCTCCAGCCGCTATTCGTGCGGTAAGCGAATAGCTGGTTCCCCGAGCGTCGGCGCTTGAGTGCCGCGATCACGGCGCGCACGTCGGTTTCGACGATCTCTTGGACTCGACGTTGTCCCGACTTGGCTGGGAAGTCGAACACGATGCTGTGATCCTCTACGGTGACGTGCTCGCGCAGCATGGTCGTCAGCCCGTAAGACTCGTTGCGCTGCGCATAGTCCTCTGAGCCGATGCGGAAAAATCCGACGTCGAGCAGTCTGATCGCGCAAGCCAGCACACGATCATGGGTGAGCTGATCGGCGGCGAGGTCGATATCGCTGTCGCCGTGGGCTTTGAGGTCGCGCGCTACGCGCCGGCGCAGTCGCGGCAGCGCCCGCCCGAAGGCGATCATCGAGTCGAACTTCAGCCGGTCACGGTGCGTGCGCCAGCGGTCGTGATAGAGGTACTGCTTGCGCCCGGCGGCGTCGATGCCGGTGGCCTGCAGGTGCCCGAAGGGATCCATGCAGATCCACACATCCCTCCACGCCGGGGGTATCGCCAGCTCGGCGACACGCTCGAACAGCTCGGGATCGTCGATCCGCTCGCCCGACGGGTCACGGTACTCAAAGCCGCGACCGCGCTTTCGCCGCGCGATCCCGGGCGCGGCGCAGTCGGATCTTCGCAGTCGAGGAATGCGCCGGCTCGCTCAGGCCGTGTGACTGGCCGATGTCACTCGTCGAGCTCCCATGCATCTGGCTAATACCCGAGTCACCGCGCCGCAAAACTTTAGGTCGCTCGCGGCTACAAACGAGCTCCACGTCCACGATATGGGCCGACGAACAGGACTAGCGCCACCAACAGGAGCACCAGCACGAAAGGACTGACCAATGCACCGCCCGCGACGCTGAGGATGACCAACGCGAGAATGAGAAGCAACAGCAGATCCATGAGTTCTCCCGTTTTAGTAGCTTTAAGTTACTTGTGTCACATACCCGGCTCAGTCGCTTTTTAACCTCCTGCCCCAGAATTTCATAAGATCGAGTGCCGAGGTCTTAGTTGGCTGGCAGCGTTTCATGCACCGACGACATCTACGGAGCTGCCTGTGGAGGCTCATCCGGCCCCGACGCGCTTCAGCGCGCTTTGGCTAGCGTCTTATGAGCCCCTGACCTGCGGGTGCCAGAGCTGGCACGACGGCGTCGGACTGGACGTTGGTTGGCCGGGATCTCGGCTTTCGCGACCGCCTTGACCATGCGCGGTATCTCCTTGCTCAGGAAGGTGCTCATCCGTTGCTCCTCGCGCAGGATCCCGCGTGCGACGCGCACCGTGTCAGTATCACCAATCGTTTCAGCGAGGGTGATAATCGCGGAGTAGGCGGCCATCTCCTCCGCCTCGGCGGCGTACTCCGTCTTGGCGTTCTTGAGCTGCTTCTCCTCTTGTCCCGTGCCGCGAAGGGCGTGCAGCGGGCCTTGTGCGAGCGCCGCGGCGCGTTGCGCGCCGGCCACTGCGGTTTGCGCGATGGCGGAGACGGCGTCGGGGCCCGGTAGGTCGATCGTCTCGGGCGTACCGCCGAGCTGCTTGATTCGCCGCTGCACCTCGCGCCCGTGGCGCTTGGTCTCTGTCAGGTGGGCGCGCAGCCGCTGCTTGTAGGTTGTGCGCGTCGCCAGCTCAAGGTGTGCCTGAAGCGCGGTCTCCAGCCTGCTCTCCAGACCATATACCTCGTTGAGATACTGAATCAGCTTGGTCTTGCCCTCGGGCAGGTTCGCCACTGCTTCCTCCTTGGTCGTCGTGTGTGCTGCAACTACCCAATGTGCGCTTAGCTCTCACGTGCAGTTCTTGAGTCCTGTCTCATGAGGCGTTCGCTGTGAGGAGGCATCCCGCGGTGGGCAGCCATGGAGACAGCCGGCCGGTGCGCCTGCAATCCGTCGCAGCGAGATAGGTGCTTGGGCACGGCGAGCGAGGCTACCGACGGCTTCGGACCCGGCGCTCGGAGTACGAACAGACTCGGTCGAGCATGGGCGATACTGGTTGGAGGGGTGCGAAGCTTGGCTTGCTGGAGCGGAATGCCCCCCGGGTGGACTACGAACGTTGGCGTACGAACGCTGCGCGCCTCCAGTGGCATAGCAGCGGCCAGATCCGCCCGGCACCCGCTCGCGTGCTGGGCGGCCCTCGGTCAGAGGCCTCGAGCGGTACCGTTCGGCCGTGCCCAAAACAGCACAGGAGCGAGGAGCGTCGACTGCAATGAAGGCGTACCGGCTTCGCAGTGTCACCCTGCACGGCAACCGCTACGCCTTTCGCAAGGCCGGAGCCGGCCCGGTGGTGGTGCTGATTCACGGCATCACGTCGGACTCCACGACCTGGGCGCAGGTCATGCCCGGCCTGGCCAAGCACTTCACGGTCATCGCACCCGACCTGCTCGGCCATGGTGGCTCAGCCAAGCCGACGGGCGACTATTCACTGGGCGCCCACGCGAGCCTCGTGCGCGACATCCTGCAGGAGCTCGGACATGACCGGGCCACTTTCGTCGGGCACTCGCTCG
>Ga0302325_10003184_pt1 | contig 38976 bp, 28 predicted proteins | sample Palsa_T0_2_FD_201948 | JGI IMG/M metagenome (GOLD analysis project Ga0302325, IMG submission 201948) | Peat permafrost microbial communities from Stordalen Mire near Abisko, Sweden - Palsa_T0_2 | ecosystem: Environmental > Terrestrial > Soil > Palsa > Peat permafrost | place: Sweden: Abisko...
ACCGAGTATCATGCTGGAATCATGCCTCGGCGGATTACGTGCGGTAAATGTTGGCTGGTTCCGGCTTTGGTGGCCATGGCGCATCTATTGGCTGCGGCGGCGATGGCTGAGGCTGTGCCGGCCGCGTCGGGGACTTATAGTTCTGCGCCGCACCTGGTGGTTGGCAGCATTGGCAAAGGTATCGTTTCGCTGGGGGGAGATTGGCAGTTTCACCTGGGCGACGATATGGCGTGGGCTGCGCCCGGTTTTGACGATTCGGGATGGGAACGGATCTCGGCGGACAAGCCCTGGGGCGCGCAGAGGTATTACGGCTATACCGGGTTTGCGTGGTATCGACGCCATGTGGATTTTGCTCCTTTGCCGGGGGTGGACTCGGGCGTGGTGTTGTTACTCCCGGCGGTCAACGATGCGTGCGAGGTTTACTGGAATGGCAATCTCATAGCTCGGATCGGCACGCTGCCGCCAAACCCGGTCTGGTACTACGCAATTCCGCGAAGGACCGCGAGACTGGGAACGACGCGATCGGGAGTGCTTTCGTTTCGAGTGTGGAAAGCGCCGTATGCGTCGACGGAAAGCGGGGATAGCGGGGGAATGGAGTCTGCTCCGCTGGCGGGCAGCGCGATTGCGATCGACGCATTCCGCGAGTCGCTGGAGTATCGCTGGCTGCGCGGCAATCAATACACCTTCGACCTGGATCTACTTTATGTGTTGGTGGCGCTGCTGAGCCTGATGGGATGGCTGCGCAACCGGGAGCAAAAGCTGCTGTTCTGGATGGCGCTCTTCGCGGTGACGCCGGTGCTGGTGTTTGTGTTGAGCGGGCTTCGGCTGCCGCTGCCGGTGGCGTGGTTCTGGACGCTGGATAATCCAGTGCAATCGGTGGGAGATATCGCTCTCTGGTATCTGCTGCTGTATTTGCTGGAACTTGACCGATATCCGTCGCTGCGGCGATGGACGCGGAGAATGGCGATCATTTCCCTGGTGTTCTCGTTGCTGGATGCGCCGGTGTGGCTGTTCGCATGGAGCATCGAGCATGCCGTGGCGGCGCAGATCATCGATGCGGTTCTCACCGTTCCTTATACGGTCATTGAGATTTTTCCGCTGATTCTGATCGCCTGCGCGTTGCGGAAGAAACTGGATGCGCCGCGATGGCTGGTGGCAATCTCGGCCTCGCTGTATCAGATGATCTTTGTAGTCCGGATTGCGGCGAGCCAGGGAGAGCGGTTTACTCATTGGACTTTGGCGAGCAAACTGACGACTCCGCTGTTTACGGTGAACGGCAACCGGTTCACCGCGGGGACGCTGGCGGGAACGTTCATGCTCCTGTCGATCGTGTATGGCGTCTACTGCTATACATCCAGGCGGAACAAGGAACAGCATGCTCTGGAGCAGGAGTTCAAGAGCGCGCAGGAGTTGCAGCGGGTGTTGATTCCGGATTCGTTGCCTTCGCTGGATGGGTATGCGGTGACGAGCGCGTATCACCCGGCGCAGCAGGTGGGCGGCGATTTCTTTCAACTGGTCGCGCAGCCGGATGGTTCGGCCTTGCTGATCCTTGGCGATGTGAGCGGCAAGGGGCTGAAGGCGGCGATGACGGTGGCGCTGATCATGGGTGCCTTGCGGACGTTGGTGGAGATTTCGGATGATCCGGCGGTGATTCTGGCGGGGTTGAACCGGCGGCTGTATGGACGTTTGCAGAATGGGTTTGCGACCTGCGTGACCATGCGGCTGGATCGGGATGGAAGCTGCGTGATGGCGAATGCGGGCCATCTTTCGCCCTTCCTGAATAAGGAGGAGCTGGAGTTGCCGGGGGCGTTGCCATTGGGTTTGGATCTGGCGGCGGAGTATGAGAAGACGGGCGTATTTCTGGCGGTGGGCGACCGGTTGACGTTGTATACGGATGGGTTGCTCGAGGCGCGGAATGCGGATGGGGAATTGTTCAGCTTTGGGCGGGTTCGAGAACTGATGGCGACGCGCCCCGATGCGGAAGAAGCGAGCCAAGCGGCGGTTGCGTTTGGGCAGGACGACGATATCACCGTGCTAACGCTGACGCGGCTGGCGGTTGGGGTGGAGTCGACGACTTCGCTGCGGGCTCCGGCGCTGGAGCCTTCTCCGGTTTGATTCGGAAGCCGTATATGGCGATGTTCCTTTAGCGGAGTTTCATAATTTGAGTTTGATTGCGGAGGAGCGTCATTTGGCGTTTGTCGTATACTCCAATTGTCGGCGGCGACGTGTGGTCGAGCGTTGCGGGCGATACTGTGAGGTGCGCCTTCTGCAGTCAGAATGATCCACTGACGCTCGAAGTACTGTCACCCGAGACATCGGTTTGGCGCGCTGTGGCGCGACATCATCGAAGTCATCCTACCCTGTTGCCCTTGCCCGCTGCATTGCGAAGTCCGCTGGACACTTTATCCTCCGTTTTATTCCCCTCCTTGTGCCGTGTTTGCGGCAACCCTCTTTTGCGGCTGAGCCGCGCTCCCATTTGTGAAGATTGCTGGAAGAGCGTTGCCCCGCAGGCGGGTGAGGTTTGTTTTGTTTGCAGCGAAGAGCTGCGGATCACGGCTTTTACTCCGACAGGCGGCGTGGGGGGCGATCCGGCAGAGAAGCTTTGCCAGGCTTGCCGATTGGCTCCTCCGGCATTTGCGCGAGCGGTTGCTTTTGGCGGTTATGCGGGTTCGCTTCGTTTGATGGTCCATGCGCTGAAATATGACGGAATTTTTCCGGTTGCGGAGCGGCTGGGTGAGTTGCTGGCCGGTGCAATTCTGAAGCTGGACGATGCCGGAAAAGCCGATGGCGACAGTTCGACGTTGCAGGAGATGATTGTGATGGCGGTTCCTATGCACGCTGGGAAATTGAAACAGCGGGGATTCAATCATGCGGAGTTGTTGGCCAGGACGGCGATGAAGGCGTTGCGAAGTCGACGCCCCGAATTGAAATTGAAGCTGATGGTTGGAGTGCTCGAGCGGAGTCGGGCTACGGCCAGTCAGGCTGGCCTTAGTCCGCATCAGCGCCGCGCGAATCTGCGCGGCGTTTTTGTTGTGAGGCGGCCGGAATTGTTGGCTGGACGGCATGTACTGCTGATCGATGACATCTATACGACCGGGGCGACGGCGCGGGCCTGCAGCTCGGTGTTACGGCGTGCGGGTGCGGCTTCGGTGCGGGTGGCGACCGTGGCTCGGCCGCAGCGAGAGAATTTTGTCGCGGCTCAGTTTGTGAACGAAGAGCTGCCGATGCATGAGGATGTGGCTTTCTGGGGTGGTTCGCAGGGGCCGAAGAGTTTAGAGGTGTCGCAACTGGCAACTGCGGCGAATCATCCATCACTTACTTCATCATTCCTGCATTGGGGGAGACATGTCTTTGGGCAACGCCATGACTAAAATGACGACCAAATCCGCCATCCATGCTCGCAAACAGAAGTCGCTGGTGAAATGCCATGCGATGCCGCATCCAGGGACGGAGGAGGCGCGCTTGCAGCCGCCGAGCGTGATGCAGAAGCCGGTGCTGGTGTTGAATGCATCGTATGAGCCGATCAATATTTGCGGGGCCCGGCGGGCGCTGGTATTGGTACTGAAAGGCGTTGCAAAGACCGAGGAAGAGCACGGCGCGGTGCTTCATGCAGCGCGGGTGCGGATTCCGATGCCTTCCGTGATTCGGTTGCTGGAGTATCGGCGTATTCCACACCAGACGAGAGCGTTGTCGCGGAAGAATATTCTGCTGCGCGACCGCAACACTTGCCAGTATTGCGGAGTTATTTTGACGGCTGGTGAACTTACTTTGGACCATGTGACGCCGCGTTCGCGGGGTGGGCTTTCGACCTGGGAGAATCTGGTAGCTTGCTGCCATAACTGCAATCGGCGAAAGGGGAACCAGCTGCTGCATGAGCTGGAGACGATGAAACTGATGCGGGAGCCGCGGCCGTTTTCGCTGCATACGAGCCGGCATATTATGCGGATGATTGGGCACTCGGACCAGAAGTGGCGGAAGTATTTGTATTACTGATGTCGGGGCGGGTCATAGCCTGAGGCCGAGCCTTGGTGATTTGGAGTAGTCCGCGTGTTATAAATAGCCGATCCACCGGCGGACCGCTACTTCTGCAGGCTGGCTTTCCAGTGCTTCGCGAGGCATTCGGCCGTTGATTTCATAGGATCGCCGGAGTTGTCCTTGTATTTCTTGCAAGTATAGCTGTAGGTGACAGTCTTAGTCTGGTTATCGACCACCTGCATGGTGGCGCGGTCCCAGCCACCGGGATCATAAGTGCCATTGTTGATGGCGCTCGTGATGCCCTGAAAGATTGAGCCATTGTTTTTGTTGATGCTGAACGTAACCGTATAGCGAGCATTTGCCGGGTCTGTGGTGACCACCATCGGCACCCCCTTCTTCATCAGCGCCGCGGTGAAGTCCGGCGTGAAGGGATTTTCCTGATCGAGATAGACAGTGGATTGAATGGTGGATGGCGTTTGAGCAAACGCCAGACCGGAGCCGAAGACGATAAGCGCTAGTGTGCGAAACATAGACAGTTCCCTCAATTCACCGAAAATGTGGACTGGTACACCGCACGGATTATTATGCACTGAGGTTGCGCTACGGTAAACGCGAAATCGAATGCCCGGGCCGGACGCCAAGTGGCTAGAGTCCCAAATCACTAAGACCGGGATGATTGTCGGGTCGTCTGCCGAGGGGCCAATGGTATTTGCGTTCGGGCTCGCGGATAGGAAGATCGTTGATGCTGGCGACTCGTTTCAGCATCAGGCCTTCTTCGTTGAATTCCCAGTTTTCGTTGCCGTAGGAGCGGAACCAGTTGCCGGCGTCGTCCCGCCATTCGTACGCGAAGCGGACGGCGATGCGGTTTTCAGTGAAGGCCCAGAGCTCTTTGATGAGGCGGTAGTCGAGTTCCTTCTTCCATTTGCGGGTGAGGAACGCGACGATTTCGGTGTGGCCGTGGAGGAATTCGGCGCGATTCCTCCAGTGAGAATCTTCGGTGTAGGCGAGGGCGACTTTTTCGGGATCGCGGGAGTTCCACGCGTCTTCGGCGAGGCGGACTTTTTGGATGGCGGATTCGCGGGTGAACGGTGGGAGGGGTGGTCGGGGCACTTGGGGATCCTCTCTGGGGTGGTGTTTCGTGGGGAACCTTAAGGTCCCTCCACTACGCTGCGCTCCGGTCGGGATGACAAATCATTAAAGCTATTCAGATGAGCCGGCGGAAAAATTGAGCGTTACTCAATACACGAACCCTCATCCACGAGCTATCCGGCGAGGACGAGCTTGGCGATGGTGGCTAGTTGCATGTTGGAGGTGCCTTCGTAGATTTTTCCTATTTTGGCGTCGCGGTAGTACTTTTCGACGGGGTAGTCTTTGACGAAGCCGTAGCCTCCGTAGATTTCTATGGCCTGGCTGGCTACTCGTTCGGCCACCTGCGAGGCGAAGTATTTGGCCATGGCGGCTTCTTTGACGTAGGGGAGTTTAGCGTCTTTCAAGCGGGCGGCGTTATAGACCAGGAGCCTGGTGGCTTCGATGTCGGTGGCCATTTCAGCTAGCGAGAACTGGATGGCCTGGAAGTCGGCGATGGGTTTGCCGAACTGCTTTCTTTCCTTGGCGTAGTTGGCGGCGTGGATCCAGGCTCCCTGGGCTAGTCCGAGCATTTGCGCGCCGATACCGATGCGGCCTTCGTTGAGGGTTTCGATGGCGATTTTGTAGCCTTTGCCGGGTTCGCCCAAGACGTTGTTCTGGGAGATGTGGCAATCTTCGAGGATGATTTCGCAGGTGGAGGAAGCGCGGATTCCCAACTTGTCTTCCTTCTTGCCGATGCTTAGTCCGGGCGCATTTTTTTCGACGAGAAACGCGGTGATGCCTTTGTAGCTTTGGGTGGGATCGAGGGTGGCGAAGACGATGAAGAGGCCGGCTTCTTTGGCGTTGGTGATCCAGAGTTTCTGGCCGTTGAGGGTGTAGCCGTCTCCCGACTTTACGGCGCGAGTCTGAAGCGCAAAGGCGTCGGAGCCGGAGGCGGCTTCGCTAAGAGCGTAGGCTCCAACCAAATCGGTGGCCATGCGGGGCAGGTAGTGGCGCTTTTGAGCCTCGGTGCCCCAGCGGAGCAATGCGTTGACGCAAAGGGTGTTCTGGACATCGACGAGGACGCCGACGGCCGGATCGACGGCGGAGATGGCTTCGACGGCAAGGATGGATTCGAAGAAAGTACCGCCGGAACCACCATGTTCGATGGGGACCTCGATGCCCATGAGGCCGAGGTTGAAGAGTTGGGGAATTAGCTCGGAGGCGAAGTGCTGTTCCTCGTCCATTTGGCGGACGATGGGGGCGATGTTTTCTTCGGCGAAGTCGCGGACGGTAGAGGCGAAAAGCTGCTCGTCTTCGGTCAGTTGGGTGAGGGGTGTGGGCTGGAAAGGAAGAGTCGGGACGGTGAGAAGTTCGGACATAGTAAACCTCGACCGGTTGGGAAAACCGGTGCGCGAACGTGAGCAAATCGGAGTTTAGCAGGTACGGGCGCTCACTGGCACGAGACTCGAGCAGAAGTACAGTCGGTGCCATGTTCCGCAGATTGGCAATGTAGGCCTTTTCTTAAGAAAGAAGCCTGACAAGTTACGTGTTGCGCATTGCAGAAGCTGTACTTCTGCTTCAGCCGGCGGTGGGAACCTGGGTGGCGAGATGGGTGTTCTTTCGGGCGATTCGGTTTGGAGCGAGTCGGGGTGAGCGATGGATGATCGAGAGACTTTCGTGATCGAGGATTTTCCGGACTTGCTTGCGGGCGTGGACGGCCCAGCGGCTCTTTTGATCGAGTTTGAGATAGGCGGTCCAGTGGCGGAGGGCGGGTCGACGCTCGCCGAGTCGTTCGTAGCAGAGAGCAAGATTGTAATGGGCGTCGGCGTAAGTGGGGACGAGGCGGATGGCAGTGCGATAAGCGGTGATGGATTCGGGAAGGCGCTTCAATTCATCGAGCACATTGCCGAGATCGAAGAAGGCGAGGGCGTATTCGGGATCGGCCTGAGTTGCGCAGCGGTATAGCTCCTCTGCGCGGACGAACTGACGACGGTTGTAGCAGATTGTTCCGAGGTTGATGCAGGTGGCCGCGTGGTTAGGATTGATTTGAAGGATGCGTTCGTAGGCCGCGGCAGCGGGTTCAAGCAGGCCGGCTTCTTCGGCGCGGATGGCCTCCTGGAACATTTCGGAGAGGCGCGTTTCGCGAGTGGCTTGGTTGAACTCGATGGGATGCGCATCATTACGCTGGACTTCAGCGGCCGTGGTCTTCTCCTGCGGGAAATCAAAGACGAATTGGCGAGCAATGGGTTCGGTGACGGAGCCGCGATGGCGGAAGAGAACGCGGGATGCTCCGGCAACGGCGCGTGCGTCGAGAAGCGGATTCTCAATGCCGCTCACGCGCTTCATTGCGCCGAGAGAAGCGGAGATGTGTGCCGAGGAAAAGCGAAGGGAAAGATCGCGAAGTGTTCGAAGGCGACCGTATTCTTCGAGAGAATAGGAGTCGCGGTGCGGGATAAGTTCTTTTTGCTCCCAGGCGCGCAGCTGGCTGGCATGAACTTTCAGGTAACGCATTGCATCTTGACGGCAGATTCGGGTCACGGGCCACACTCGCAGGAACCGTCGTTCAATTAGCTTGATTATGCAGAGCGGTGCTAAGGGGTTCAATAGGCGAGTATGAAAATACAGTGGATAAAACAGTACCAAACCTTGTTCCACGATGAATTTGCGCTGGGGGTGTGGAAAACCGCGGGCGGTATTAGCTATCGAAAGAGGGATTCACGCCACAAGGCTTCTTCACTGATTGCGAGGCGTGAATTCCTTACTGAGTGTTTTTCTTCAAGTTTCCAGTAGTGTTTACGGTTTGAGTCGGACTGCCCCCAGTCTTCTCAGGGTCGCTTTTTCGCCAAATGCCCAAAGAATGGCGAATATTTGCCATTCTTGGTAGCTTCATGGTCGTGTAGGCTCAAGAAACAGTTCTAGGGCGTAGTCAAGAACTTCCCTTTTACGACATATCCTCCGTTGTGCAGTCCTGACGTCGATCAACATCCCAGCAACCCTCCCCTCCAACGCCCAATAACGTCGGCCCACTGGAAAGTGGGCCTTGAGAGCGCAGGCATTTGGTGGGGCAGTGAGTTGTCAGGATGTGCGAAGGAGCGCCGAGGATATGAGCAGATGTCTGGAGCCGACGAGCGGACTTGAACCGCTGACCTGCCGATTACGAATCGGCTGCTCTACCAACTGAGCTACGTCGGCCTCGAACTTTAGTTTATCAAAGCTTTTGGTGCCTACCCTCTTCGCAAGACCTCTTGCTTTTCGATACCCCACATTTCAGGACGACCTGCATTTCGGTTTCCCATGCTGGGAGTGCTAGCGACGCCATATCTACTCCGAACCAAGAATCTGTATTTCCTCTTGAAGCGTCCACTTCGCGGCGATGGTGCGTTCTTATCGTGGCATATCCAAGCCGTCACTTAGAGCAATAGTAGAGTTGCTAAAAGGTGGCGTAGAGTCGTGTCGAGAGTGGTTTCCACATTACACCTACTCTGCTTTTGCTCTAGCTTTACCCATAGATGCAAAATCAAAGAAACACAAAAGTAGTTGGACGCGAACACAAACTTACCCCAGGAGAGTTTATGAGCCATATCGTTAGTTTCCCTCCGTTTACTCGTCGTCGTTTGTTGAAGAGCACAGCCGCTGCGGCCGCCGTTTCGTTGTGGGCCGGCCCTGGCGCTTCGCTCAGGGCGGCTGCCACAAACCGGCAGCCAGGCGCCAGCAACCAACCGCTTCCAAGCGGGCCGATCACCGCGGTGCCATTGTCGGTGTCCGCTACCGCATCGGGAGAGATGCCGGGAGCATTTGTGGGGCTGGCCTACTCCAAAGACCTGATGTTGGGGACGTTATTCAGCCGCCAGGACACGTCGATGATCAATGTGTTCAGGCAACTAGGTTGGAGCAGCCTACGCATTGGCGGAGCCTCGGCGGACTCTCTCGTTTGGTCGCCGAACGGACCAGGCGCACAGCCAGGTTATGTTGCGCCAACAGACGTGGATAACCTGGCAGAGTTTCTCAAGGCTACCCAGTGGAGTTGTATCTACGGCATCAATCTCGCGGGGTCGGCGACGGGCGCGACGAACCCATCTCTGGCAGCGGCCGAGGTTGCTTATGTGGCGGGCCGATTGGGTTCGTCGCTGGCGGCCATCGAGATCGGCAATGAACCCGACCTTTATGGGCGGGTGGGAAATGCTTACGCCAACAATTGGACGTTCGACGGCTACTTTGCGCTCTGGAATGAATATCGCGAAGCGATCGAGGCGGTGACTCCAGGGGTCCCGATTGCGGGGCCGGCGGACGCGGGCAACCCGCTCACCTGGACGGTGCCTTTCATTGAGAATGTGACGAAGCCGGAAGTTAAATTAATTACACAGCACTACTATGTGGCGAGTGCAGTGGCTCCCGACGCCACGGTTACGGAGCTGTTGACGGTCAGCCTTCATCACGATCTGGTAGATAACCTGGCGGCGATCAACGATGCCTGCGAGCATTCTGGCATCCCGTTCCGGATGGGCGAATGCGGCGATTTTTACAACAATTCAGGGACCACGCCGCCGGTGAACGTTGCAGGATCGTACGCTGCTGCATTGTGGGGGATCGATTACATGTTCATGTGCGCCCAGGGTGGGGCGGCTGGAGTGAACTTCGAGAGCGGAGGGCCAATTCCCAACTACACCCCAATCCTGGACAATGCGGCTGCTGTGACTGCGATTGCCCCACTCTTCTATGGGATGCTGCTGATGACGCTGGCTGGAACGGGAACGGTGCTCGAAACCACAGTCTCGCCGGGTGCGCTGAACGTCACTGCTTATGCCTTGCAGACCTCCGGCTATGGGAGCGGCAGAGGAAGCGGCTATAGTGTCATTGTTCTCAATAAGGAACAGAGCGCGAACATTCAACTGCAGATCGAGCTCCCCAGCGGGGTAAGGAATGCGTCGCTCTTGGAGATGACACAACTTTCACCTGGAGCGGACGCCCCTAACGTGCTCGCAACGAGCGGAGTGACGATCCAGGGGGCAGAGGTGAATCCGGACGGTAGTTTCTCCCCGTCGCGGGCTTATGAACTCACCCCTGAAGAGGCACAGCTCACCTGCTACGTTCCTGCCCTGAGCGCGGTGCTAATTCAGGCGTTCTGAAGGGCGGGAAGAGGGGGAAATCGAACGAAAAGGCCACCCGGCAACAGGGCGGCCTTTTCTCTTAGGGAGAACAGTTCCAACGGAGGCAAAGCCATCAGAACTTTCTGGCGAAATACTATGGTTGGGGAACTGGGGTGTCAAGGCAAAATCCCGCCGGGGTTAAACCTCTGATTCGTGGGGAGTTCCAAGAGGGTAAAGAGCGAGAACGAGACGAGATAGATTCGCCATATATTCGCCTATCAGTACGCAATCTAGATTGTTAAATGTGTGGAATGAATAAGATATGCGGATTTTCGCACTGATTCTTGTTCAAACTGCCTCATTCGCGCAGGTGGAGGCTGATGAATTCGGCGTCGGCGAGGGTGGAGGCGGGTTTTCCTCGCATCTTGCGGTAGAGAGCGCGGCCGCCGCCAAGAAAAACGCCAAGCAGCAGTGCAGCACCGCCCAGGATCGCAGTCAACCAGATGATGCCGATGAGCAGTTTGGCGGTTTTGGAGACTTCGCTCACATAGCCCTCGGGGTGGTTCCAGGTGACGTCGGCGCTGTAGTTAACGTTGGAGAGAAGCTTGTGGGCGGCATCAGCGGAGAGAGAGCCGCTGGTAACGGCTACCAGCGGGCCGCTGCGACGGCTTTGGAGGGCCGCGGGAAGGCTTTGGGAGAGTTGGGTGGACCATTGGGAGGCGGGAGTGTTGCCCGCAGCCAGGAACGCGGCCGTAGCACGGAGGCGGTCGGCCGCGAGTTGAGGGGTGGGGTAGTTGATGAGGGTTAGGGTGCCTTCGCCATCGCGGCTGGAGTATTGGGCTGTGAGAGCCTCGGCGCCGCGAGTGAAATCGATCAGGGTGGCGGGTAGGACGCCTCCGGCGCGGACGTACCCGATGGGGCCGAGCGCGTAGCGGGTGGACTGGGGATCGAGGTTGGCCTGGGGGAGATATCCCGGCAGCGGCGGAGGAATGGCCGCGCCGCCGCGCTCTTTGGGGAGGGAGGCGGCGAGTTCGCGGAGTTCAGCAGCGGACATGGCGGTGAGGTGGTCGAAGGTGGCGTCCACGAGCAAGGAGGTTTGCCAGAAGAGGACGCGGGTGCCGTCGAAAACGCCGCCATAACCGACATCTTGTTTGGGTAGGCCGGGGCGGCGGTAGAAGGTATAGGCGGCGTAGGCGCCGGAGGCGTCCTCAAAGCGGATGGCGCGGACACTGAGTTTGTCGCCGTTGCGGTTGTAGGTGGCGTTGGTGAATTGGGCGAAGCCGTCTTCCTTGAGGAGATCGGCGTTGGTGGCGTCGGCGGCTTCGGGTGTATTGCTGGTGGTTACGGGCGTGACGAGGCTCCACCCGGCGAAATCGGTAGGGAGGATTGGCGGGGTGATCGGGGGGGATGGCGGGGCTTTGGGCTCGATTTTGGCGGTCGCCAATCCGCAGGCGAGGGTGGCTGTGAGGGTGAAGATGGCGAGCCGGCAGAGGGTTGGGTGCAACATACTCATTTGCTGTTGAGACTACCACTCCATGGGGGTGGTTAGCCTGGTTTCACCCAAACCGCCTTGGCCCGCGTTTCATATGGTTGCAATCGCGAATTACTTCAGCATTACCTCCAGAACCTGAATCGAGTAAGCCGGTACGGTATAGGTGAAGGGTGGCTTCGCTAGGTCGACGGTCGATTCCTGGGGAACGATGTGGTTTGGGTCGGTGATGGTGTTGGTGTCCTGGGTGGTTTTGGCGCTGAGGCTGATGACTTTGGCGGTCGGGCTGATGGCCGTTGCTCCGGTGAGCTTGAGATCGACTGGCTGGGGAATTGAGGAGCCGTTGACTAGCTTGAGATACAGAATGCCCTTTTCGGGGTTTTTGGTGGCCGAGTAGAAGAAGCGGGGACCGCCTCCACTTACAGTCGAACCGACCACTTGTTTGCCGAGGTAGCTGCCGAACATGACTTGCGCGTAGTAACTTGGCGAGCCGTAGCTGGTGAGGGCGTCGTAGCCGATGAGGTCGGTGCGCCACTGCATGCCTCCAGGGTTGACGTTGACGAGCAACGGGGCGTAGCTGGCCATTACTACGATGTCGCTATTGCGCTCCATGCCAGTCATCCAGGCGGCGTCGCCGAGGGCTGCCCCGAAGTTGGGCGTGGGCCCGCCTTCGCGGGTGGCCCATTCGCCGACGAAGACTTTGGGGCCGTTGCGATCGGTCTTGTCATAGTGATGGTCGTCGGCGAAGAACTGTTCGGCCTGGAGATAGTAATGGTCGTCGACGACGTCGGGCTTGATGCTGTTGACCGGGGTCGTTGCGATGAGTTGCAGCTGCGGATATTTCTGCTTGATGGCTTTGTAGAACTGGGCGTAGCGGCCGTCATAACTCTTGGATTGGTCGAACCAATCTTCGTTGCCGATTTCGACGTAGGTGAGTGAGAAGGGGGCTGGATGGCCGTCCTTTACGCGTTGGGCTCCCCACTTGGTGTCGGCGCCTCCAGTGACGTATTCGAGTTCTTCGAGGGCGTCTTGCACGTAGGGATCGAGGGCGGGGCCGGGGTCGACGTGTTCCTGCTTCATGGAGTAGCCGGCGTAGACGGCGAGCACGGGTTGCATGTGGAGGTCTTCGCACCACTCGAGAAATTCGAGCAGGCCCATGCCGTCGGAGGAGTGATATCCCCAGGGGCTGGGGTGAGTGGGGCGATCGACCCAGGGGCCGATGGTTTTCTTCCATTCGAAGCGCTCGGAAATGTGATCGCCTTCGAGGTAATTGCCTCCGGGAAAGCGGAGGAACGCGGGATGCATAGCGGCGAGCTTCTCCATGAGGTCGATGCGGAAGCCGTGTTCGCGGTCTTTATAGGTTGGCGGGAAGAGGGAGACGAGATCAAGCCAGAGGGTTCCGGGTTTTTCGACGGAGAGGACGAGATGGTTGGTGGAGGAGGTCGCTACCTGGCTGGTTTTGAGGGTGGTGGAATACTGCTTCCATCCGGTGCCGATGGAGGGGATGGTGGCGGTGGCGAGGGCTGCACCCGTAACGTTGTCGACGATGGCGAGCTTGATTGGGCCGAAGTCGGGACTGGCTGCCTTGGCGTAGAACGACGCCTGAAAGGTGGTGTCGGGGCGGACGGGGATTCCCCAGAAGCCGTCGTTCTGGACTCCAGCTTGTTCGCCGCTGCCGGCTTGCTTGACGGTGAGCTTGAGGCTGCGGGGCAGGGCGGCGCTGGGGCCGTTCTTCTGATCGACCTCGACGGCAGCCTGGGCGTTACCCTGGGTAACGGCGACCCAATGCTCGAGCGCGCCCCAATGATTGCCGATGGCGCGGCTGTTGACTAGTTCGGCGTAGAGGCCACCGTCGTAGGAGTAGTTGATCTCCTCGGTCATGAGGCCGTAGAGGGTGGGGCTGACTTGGGCGATGGGCTTGTCGGTTTGGATTTCGAGCTTGGCGGTGGGGGCCTGTTGTGCGGATAGCGATGCGGTGAAGGCCAGGAGCGCGAGCGGAAGGAAAGTTTTTGCGGGTCGTGTGGAGAGCATGATCATGACTATGGTAGCCTCGATGCGTTCAGCGGAAACGTTTACTCGCGCAATTGTAACCGGAGGATGAGGTTTGGCGCACGCAGTTCTTGGGAAAGATCGATGGTGAGGTCAGTCGGCGGACGAGTGCACCGAGTTTTCGGCGAGGCGGACGCCGCTTAGGCCGCTGACGTAGCGGGCTACTCCGCGATAGAGGGACTCAGCGATACGTTGGCGGTAGTTGGGGTCGCGAAGTTGGCGGGCGTCGTCGGGATTGGTGAGGAAGGAGATCTCGGCGAGGATCGATGGCATGTTCGCGCCGATGAGGACGACGAAGGGGGCCTGCTTGACGCCGCGATCTTTGAGTCCGGGATTGCCTTGGTCGAGGCCTTCGTAGAGATACTTTTCGACATCGGAAGCGAATTCGCGAGATTCGTCGATTTTGTCGTGGAGGGCGATTTTTTTGACGAGGTCGGAGAGTTGGTGGATGGACTGCTGGGAGACGGCGTTTTCTCTTGCGGCCAGCTCGAGCGATTCGGGGGACGAGGTGAAATTGAGGTAGTAGGTTTCGACCCCGCGAGCGCTGGGATCGGAGCTGGAGTTGGCGTGGACGGAGACGAAGAGGTCGGCCTGGGCGCGGTTAGCGATGGCGGTGCGGGTTTCGAGCGGGATGAAAGTGTCGTCGCTGCGAGTGAAGATGACGTCGGCACCGAGGCGCTGCTTGAGTAGCTTGCCGAGGCGTAGCGAGACGTCGAGGACTACATCTTTTTCTTCGATGCCGTCGGGGCCGAGGGTGCCGGAATCGTGTCCGCCGTGACCGGCGTCGACGACGATGCGGCCGATTTTGAGGCCGAGGGCGCGGACCATGGAGCGGCCTCCGTAGGCGGTCGGGTCAGCCTCGTGGATAGCGTTGGCGGTGTTGGCTGGGACTGTTTCGGGCTCGACTTTGTTGCGCTTGCTCTTCGTTGTGGATCGCAGCGATGTGTTGCTGAGATCGGGTTGAGAGGCGGGCGTGGTCCCGGCGACGGAGGCAGCGATAGGAGCGGTTGTTGGGTGGTTAGTGGCTTTCACCTTATCGGGCTGATGGCTAAGGGAGGCGATTTCCTGGGTGGCATTTGGATCATTAGCCGGCCCGTTCGTATTTGTCACCGATGCTGTGACAGTTGGCTTGCTGACTGCGGATTGAGTTGGGCGAGTGCGGGTGATGGTTGATGCCGCAGTTGTCTGCGAGCTGGATGGTGGCGCTGCCGAAGGCAGTTTCGGGGGAGTTTGCGCGGTCGCGGGTACAGAAGGCTTGGGTGGCGGCACTAGTTGGGGCGCGATGATAACTGGGGGTGGCTGCGCAGCTTGCTGCGTGTTCGCGGCTTTGCGTCCGTGGATGTCGATGATCAATCGATAGGGGTTGGGGAGCATGAAGGCGGAGTAGTCGCTGACGTCGCTGACATCGAGGACGATGCGGGTGACGTCGTTGGAGAATTGCGCGATGCGGATGCGCTTGAGGAAGCCGTCGTCAGTGACGTCGACGGACTTGCCGATGAGTTCGGGAGAGAGCCTGGCGCCGTGGAGATCGAAGAAGATACGGTCGGGGTTGGGAACGCGGGCGGCTTCGTACTGGACTTCGTCGCCGAGATCGATGGCGACGCGAGTGTAGATGGCGGTGGACCAGTGGCGGACTCCGGTGACCTGGACGAGTTTGCCTTTGCGGCGGGTCGGATCGGAGAAACTTGCGGGTATGACGTCTTGCCTGGTTGCCGGCGGAGGTGTTGTGGCGGGTGCCGGCGGGACGTTCGCGGTCGCGGTGAGAGGACGAGTGGCTGGATGGGCTGGCGGTGGTGGCGCGACTACAGCTATTGTTGGGGTTGGCTTGGTTTGCGGAGTCTGCTCCGCTGACCTGGATTGAGCTTCCCCGGATCGAATTTCCTGGGGCTGACTTTCCTGCGATTGCCTGGCGGCGGTCAGGACGGTGCTGGAGTGTTTCGGCTGCGGGGTTACTGTGCGCGATGGAGTTGGCGCGGGGGTTGGTTGAGGTTTGGTTGAGACTTGACTGGTGCGTATCTCCTTGAGGTCTTTGCGGGCCTCCGCAGTTAGCGGGCTCTGCGGATATTGCTTGAGGAACGATTGCAGCGTCGCTTTGGCATTCGCGCGATCATTGAGGTCGTGGAGTTGGATGTTGGCTTCGGCGAGCAGGGCTTCGGGGCGATAGTGGCTGGCGGGGTATTCGCGGCGGAGGAACTCGTATTGGGCGATGGCGTCGTGGAGAGATTTTTCGTCCTGCAAGACGCGGCCTTGTTCGGCTAACAGATCGGCGACGGCGAAGATGCTGGCGTCGGCCTTGGGCGAGGCTGGGTTGTCGTGGTAGATGGCGCGGAAGAGTTCGAGGGTGTGTTCGTAGTCTCTTTTCGTTCTTTGGTCTTCAGGGCGAGCTTCGAGGGCCTGGCGGGCGTGAACGGCTCGATCGTATGGGGAGATTGCCGGGGCCGCACGCGTGGGAACGGAGGCGGGAATGCAGACTGGCAGAGCGATGAGCAGGAGCGCTATCGCGAACGCGTTTGCGGCCTTGCGGTAGCAGAGGAGGAAGCTTCCTCCGTGGGGAACGGAACGCGCCATGAGAGTCGAGCCTTCTCCGCCAGAGACTCCTTCAGTATAGGTTGGCGACGGAGATGAAAACACGGAAAGCGGGGGTCAGTTGCGGGAGGGAACCTGAAGCGGAACCCTAGGACTGGCCGTACAGGCACACGCAGCTTCGCCGCCTTCTCTCCTTTGCCATTGTGACCGGAGATACGGATAAGGCCATTGCAACTGGTAAACCGCAGAGATTCTTCCTCCCTGCGGTCGTCAGAATGACATTTGTGTTGGCGTTTACGGCAGCAGCGACGCGACCACTTCCGGAACGCTGGCGAGCGCGGCGTCGAGTTGGTGTGCATCTTTGCCGCCGGCTTCGGCCATGTCGGGGCGTCCGCCGCCGGAGCCGCCGACGATCTTGGCCAGTGGACCGATGATCTTGCCTGCCTGGAGTCTGGCGGTAAGGTCTTTGGTGACTCCGACGATGATGGCGACTTTGCCGTCTTCCTGGGCGGAGCCGAGAACGACGACTCCGGAGCCTAGCTTGTTGCGAAGGTTGTCGACGAGGACGCGGAGCTGGGCGCGGTCTAGCGCTCCGACTTTTTGCGCGAGGACTTTGACGCCTTTGACTTCGACCGCCTGATCGGCGGCGGAGTTTACCGCCGACGCGGCCGATTTCATGCGGGCTTCGTCGAGTTCGCGGCGGAGTTTTTTCAGCTCTTCTTCGTTGGTGGCGATTTTGGCGCGAAGGGCTTCGGCGGGCGACGAGTCGGCGCTGGGCGCGAGCTGGTTGGCTAGCTGGGCAACGGCGTAGTCGCGGCGGAACTCTTTGAGCGCGCCGAATCCGGTGACGGCCTCAACGCGGCGAACGCCTGAAGACACCGAGCCTTCGCCGAGCAGCTTGATGGTGCCGATTTCGCCGGTGGCGGTGGTGTGGGTTCCGCCGCAGAGCTCGGTCGAGAAGTCGCCGATCTTGACCACGCGGACCTTGTCGCCGTACTTCTCGCCGAAGAGGGCCATGGCGTGGTACTCGTTGACGGCGACGTCGATGGGCACGTCTTCGAGGGTGACGACGCTGGTGTTGGCGAGGACCTGCTTGTTGATGATGTCTTCGATGTCCTGCAGCTCCTCGTCGGCGATGGCGGCGAAGTGGGAGAAGTCGAAGCGCAGGCGGTGGTCGTCGACCAGCGATCCGGCCTGCTTGACATGATTGCCGAGGACCTCGCGGAGGCCGGCGTGGAGCAGGTGGGTTCCGGTATGGTTGCGTCGTGTCGCGTTGCGATAGTCGGCATCGACGACGGTGTCGACCTTGTCACCGATGCGGATGGGCTGGCGGACGAGGATCTTGTGGGCGAAGACTCCTTGAACAGGCTTGGTGGCACCGCTGACCTCGGCGACGATGGAGTTGTGGTCGTCGGAGTAAAGCCAGCCGATATCGCCAACCTGTCCGCCGGAGTCGGCGTAGAAGGAGGTCTGGTCGAGGACGACTTCGACCTCTTCGCAGGGGCTGGCTTGCTGGACGCCGACGCCGTCTTTGATGATGGCGAGGACTTCGGCGCCCTGGACGATGAGCTGGCGGTAGCCTTCGAAGTCGGTCTTGGGGAGTTCGCGGAAGACGGGGCTAGCGGATTTTTGCGAGCCGCCTTTCCAGGAGGCGCGAGCGCGGGCTTGTTCGGCGGCGCGGGCTTGCTCGAAGCCGGGAATATCTAATTCAACCCCGGCATCGTGACAAGCATCCTGGATGAAATCGAATGGAAGGCCGTAGGTTTCGTAGAGGTGGAAGGCGACTTGACCTGAAATCGTAGGAGGATGATGGTAATCGAACCCGCGAACTCCCTGGGTATCGACTCCCTCTGCTTGCAACGCCGGTCGTATATCCACCCTGCCACTTCCTATCTCTCCCTGAATGGCAGACTGCAAGACGCGCGAACCCGCCTCAATCGCTCTCGTAAACTGCCGCTCTTCCGCTTCAACAACTTTTGCCACTCGCGGAGCGCTCTCTGCGATCTCAGGATAGGCCGCCTGCATTTCATCACGAACGGCAGAGACCATCTCGTGCATGAAGGGTTTTTCTTGCCCTAGGAGCCGTCCATGCCGAATGCCCCGTCTTAATATCTTTCGCAGCACATAACCGCGCCCCTCATTCGCGGGCAGCACTCCATCTGAGATTAGGAAAGTCGCGCATCGAGCGTGATCGGCAATGATCCTCAAGGATGGGTCCGTCGGTGAATTGCCATCCTGGTATGTAGTTGAGGTAAGCTCTCCGGCGCGCTTTATCAGCGGAGTGAAGATATCCGATTCGAAGATTGAAAGTTTGCCTTGGAGCGCAGCCGCTGTCCGGTCAAGTCCCATGCCCGTGTCTATCGAGGGCTTAGGCAAGAGGGTCAGTGTCCCGGTAGTGTCGCGTTCGAACTGCATGAAGACCAGATTCCATATCTCGACATAGCGCTCCTCATCGTCCGGAAAGGGTAGGTCTTTGTCCGGCGTCTCCGAAGCGCCCTGGCCCGTGTCGTAGAAGATCTCGCTGCAAGGGCCGCAGGGGCCGGTGTCGCCCATCGACCAGAAGTTGTCCTTCATGCCCATGGCAAAGATGCGCTCTTTGGGCACGCCGACTTCGATCCAGAATTGCTCGGCTTCATCGTCGCGGGGGACGCCTTCGGCACCCTCGAAGATGGTTACGTAAAGCTTGTCCTCAGGGATTTCGAAGACTTTGGTGACCAGTTCCCAGGCGTAGGCGATGGCTTCGCGCTTGAAGTAGTCTCCGAAGGAAAAATTGCCGAGCATCTCGAAAAAGGTGAGATGGCGGCGGGTGAAGCCGACGTTTTCGAGATCGTTGTGCTTGCCTCCGGCGCGGACGCACTTTTGCGAGGTAGTGGCCCGGTTGTAGTCGCGGTGTTCGAGGCCGAGGAAGACGTCCTTGAACTGGTTCATGCCGGCGTTGGTGAAGAGCAGAGTGGGGTCGTTGTGGGGGACGAGCGAGGAGGAGTGGACACGGCGGTGTCCTTTGCTCTCAAAGAACTTCAGGAAGGTCTCACGGATTTCGGAGCCGGACATGTATCGCATAGGCTGATTCAGTTTACTTGAGCAGGGAGATGGCTGAAAACGTATGCTCCTCCGCTCCGGTCGGAATGACAATTTAAGGTAGGTCACGCCGCTTCGATCGGGAAGACAACCGTTCGACTTATTGCGACGGATGCCGATTTCCTTGCGACTGGGACGCTGGATCGGTGGCTTGTTGGAGCGAAGCGAGTTGCTCGCTATGCGTTTTCGGCGGTGGTTTCGCCTATAGGGTTTTACCGCGGCCCAATCTTTGCGCTCATTCACAGGACTGCGAACAATTCCCTTGCATTTACTGTGGCTGAAAGGCTAACAATACAGAACGGTCATTCGCGTTGTTGCATTCATTTCTAAAGAAGACAGCTGAGTTGTCGTGATTTCAATCGCGCGGGAAGTTTGCTGACCCAAGATAGGTCAAAAGCAGAACAGAGTTGATGAGGAGATAAGGTGAAATTTGAAGCGCGTTCTAAATTCCACATTGCAGTAGCAGCGGGCCTTGTCAGTATGTGTTGTCTTCCACTCGCGATTGCGCAGTCCAGTGATGAAGCCGTCGGCCAGGCGGAGTTAAAGTCGCGTGAGGTTTGGCGCGAAACCATGCACCAGATCAACGCACCCGCAGAAGGGTGTTTTCACGCATCCTACCCCAGCACTCAGTGGGAAGAGGTAGAGTGCGCCCCGGCGCCTGGCTACCGGTCTGCGCTGCCAAGGCCCGCAAACAGAAATGGCAACCGGGGGCAGACTGCCGGCAGTGGCTATGACTATGTTGCTCAGGCGCCATCGGGACACTTGTTTACCTTGGCGTACGGCACTTTCCCAACGGTGAAGGGCGTGACTTCGGAGAAGAGCGTCGGTGTCCCCGCCTATGGCGATGGGGGCATCCTTGGAGCGAATGAATATACGTTGCAGATCAATACTAACTTCTATAACTCCGCGGCCTGCGATGGCTACACGGGTTGCCTGGCCTGGCAACAGTACGTGTTATCGACGAACACCCCGGTATCCTTGACCAGCAACCAGTTAACGGGAAATACAGAGGTATTCATCGAGTATTGGCTTATCAATTATGGCTTTGATGACGGTTCCAATATTTGTCCGAGTGGTTTCATCGATGGGGGGCCCGACGAAGAGGGGCCTGGGGATGACTGCGTGCAAAATACCAAGGCTACTGTCGTTGCCGATGGGCAAATTCCCATTACCGATCTCAACGGTTTGAAGCTTTCGGGTTCAGCCAAGTCAGGCGGAACCGATGGAGCCACGGCCACCTTTGGCGGGGATGCTTATACCGCAACCGTCAAAGATAGCTATACCGATATCGCGAGCGGTTGGAGTCAGGCTGAGTTCAATGTTCTTGGGAACGCAGGTGGATCGAGGGCCGACTTCAATACCGGCTCGTCAGTGACGGTGAAACTTGCATTGACCTACGGGTCTACGAGTACGCCAACTTGCGTGTCGCCATCCGATTACGACGGGACGACCGGCGAGACCAACAATCTCACGCTGGGCAGCTGTTCCGCTACTGGCGGGTCGGGCCCCTATATTGAGTTCACCGAGACGCACTAAGCGCTATACCAAGTAATAGCGCGGAGCAAATTAAAGGGCCGAAGCGGAAGCGCTTCGGCCCTTTATTCTTTTGCCTGGGTTACGGTAAATCAACGGGGCGCCAGATCCGCCCTTCGATGCGCTCGGTTTCGTCGGTGGCTTGTTGGAGGTTGGCGAATTGGTTAGCGTGGTCTTTCATGCCGATGACGGAGCAGAGAGCGTCGAAGGCGTGTTCGGAGTCGAGGGCCTTGACGCGGAGGTATTCCGAGATAGAGTCGTATCGCGGGTCTCTGAGGTGCGCGGCGCGGGCGCTGCACTTGCTCGTTACCGTATCTTCTGTGAATACGCGGGGATAGATCTCTACCAGAATGGGGAAGCGCGCAGGATCGAATGGCCAGACGCTGAATCCGGCCCTCTTCAATTCGAGCAGGTAGGGGATTCCACGCAGGGAACCAGTGCCGACCGAGCCTTGGCCTCCAATCTTGAAAGCCGACTTTGGCTGCAACCCCTTCTTGCGGGTTGCAATCATCTCCTGTTCGGTGAGGCGCAGACCGGGTGTTTCCGTCTTACGGTGAGCTGGAGGGCAACGGCTTCCTTTCAGCTTTCCCCAGAAATGATCATGCGGTTCCCCGAGCCACGCTTCGCCTTCGCGCTTTACCGCAGACCAGAAACTCTCTGCGCTGTCGCAGCCTTGCTCCTTCACAAACCATGCCGGGTAGGAAAAGGCAAAATCCAGACCGGCGACTAGGGAGGGTTGGTCGCGGGCGGCCTTTGTAAGGTATTCGATCGTGTTATCGCGACTTATACCGCTTTGCAGCGAGAGTTCTCCCGCATCCCAGTCGGCGACCCAAATCTTGTCCTTTTGCCCGGAGGCGGTGATATCACCGGACCAATCGACAGCGATCATCCGTATCGGCGCCGTGGCGTCAATCCCAACCTCAGACATGTCCTCAGAGTACATCGAGCGAACCGCGCCACCTGCTTACGAATCCCTTACGTCTCCTTTAGCCGGGCCTTAGCGGTTTGTTTCTAGCGTTGCATTTGTGGGCATTTGCGTCGCGGGAGTCTTTCGGCTGCGCTGGAATGCCGGACAGGACGATCGCATGCTGGTTTTGCTGAAACGATTCCGAGTTGTTGCACTGTTGGGCCCACTCATCATGGCAGCGCCCAGGTTGACCGCCGCGCAGGCAGTGGCCGCTTCCGACGACACGGCGGGCGCCGCGAACTCCTCCAACACCTCCGGCACACTGTCGGCCTTGCCCGACCAACCAAGCGCCGGAGCTGTCGTCGAACCGTCGGCCGATCCGCAGTCGCCGCCGGCTGACCCGGGCAGTGTACCGCCGCTGGCTTCAAGGCCGGGGTTTTTCACACGTTGGGGCAAGGCCTATGTGGCGGACTGGAGTGGGAATGCTCCGGGAACGGATGCTTCTTTAGTGTCGAAGCGGCGGGGAACGCCGCCGCCGATTTTCTCGCCACCATTTCCGGCTACGGATTGGCCGATTGGCGGGACTGTGCTGATTGGCGCACCGGACACTCAGACTTATCCACTGATGCAGGCGGTGAATGAGAACAAGAGCCGAACAAAATGGTATGGATGGGTTTCGATTGGCGCCAATGGCTCGACCAACAACCGCAGCCACGCTCCGTTTGTTCCTTCCAACTTCCCGTCGGCTTATGACGAGTATTCGAATACGATCGTGCTTGATCAGTTCGCTGTTTACTATGAAAAAATTCCGGACGAGGCGCAGAAGGACCATTTCGACTGGGGTTGGCGTATTACGAGCCTCTACGGGCAGGACTACCGCTTTACGACCTCGAAGGGGATGTTGAGCCAACAGTTGCTGGTCAAGGACGCGCAGTACGGCTGGGATCCCGCGATGTTTTACCTGGACTTTTACTTGCCCAAGATCGGGCAAGGAACCAACGTTCGCTTTGGGCGCTATATCTCACTGCCGGACATCGAGGCGCAACTTGCACCGAACAACTACAGTTACTCGCATTCGATTCTCTATACGGTCGATTGTTATACCCAGTTGGGCATGAACTGGACGACCAAGATCAACGATCATTGGACAGTGCAGGCCGGTATTTCCCCAGGCTGCGATGTGATGCCCTGGACAACAGATGCAAAGGTAACGGGGAACTTCTGCGTGCAGTTCACATGGAGCAACGGTGGAGACGATTTGTATACCTGCGACAACACCATCAACGACGGCAAGTATGCATACAATAATCTCACGGCTTTCTATGAGACCTGGTATCACCGCTTCAGCAAAAACTGGCACACGGCGACCGAGTCGTGGTATCAGTACATGCGGCAGACTCCAAATATGTATTGGTACAACGGGACAGATCCGAATACAGGGATTCAGTATGCGAACACACCACAAACCCCCTGGCCGGAGGCGCAGAACTACAGACCCGGAAGCGGTGCGTCCAACCTCAACTTTGGCGCGGTTTGCGTAGATCCGCGTCTGCCGGCATCGAGGCAACCGGCGCGCTGCTATGCACCGGAATGGGCGATCACAAATTACATCGAGCACAACTTCTGGAAGAACCAGGCGTCGCTGAACATCCGCAATGAGTTTGTGAACGACATCAAGGGACAGCGCATCGGTACGCCCGGGAAGTATGAGGAGCATATGGTCGGCTTCAACTTCTGGGCGGGATCGACGGTTACATTTCGCCCTGAAGTCAGCTTCACCAAGTACTATGGGTCATGGGGTTTGAGATCGCTCAATACTCTTCAGGGAACGGCGGTTTCGCGCCTGCAGAATGGCCTTCCGCAGACCGGCAAGACTTATGGAGCGACATTGGCGGCCGACCTTATCTGGCACTTCTAACGAATTGAGTTAGTCGCGCCGCCGCAGGCCCTATTCGGGGCCGGGACTTTCGTCTAAGTCGATGGATTCGAGGGAGGCGAGAGTCTCGTCGGGGAGGTTCCAGCTCTTGAGGATTTTGAAGATGACGCCGAGCGAAAACCCTCCTCGGACCAACAGCCGGACGACTCGGGCCGACTCTTTTTCGTTGGTGGGCTGCTTTACCCGCTTGCGTTCGAGGTGTTTACGGGCCAGCTCTTCTTCGCTGACGTTTTCGTAGGCGGTGTTCAGCGTCGTGGCGATGAGTTCGGTGTTAACGCCTTTGCGGGCCAGGTCTTGCTGGACGCGGCGTTGGCCGAATTTATCGTTGTCTTGGCGGAGGCGGGTGTAAGTCGCGGCGTAGGCTGGGTCGTCGAGGTAGTGTTGTTCTTCCAGTCGGGTTACTACTGCGAGTATCTTCGCGTCCCCCGCTTCCCCTTCTTCGACTCGGGTGCGCATGAGGCGTTTTAGTTCGACAACCGTCCTCATGCGGCGACCGAGAGCGTGGACAGCGTATTCGTAGAGCTTGGCTTCGTCGAGGGGTTCGGGTTTCTTCCCTCGTGGTTTGCTCTCACTTCGAAAGCTCATGGTTGCTTCGGCTTCGTATATTGGTCGACCCAGTCGTTGACGGTCTTGTACCAGAGCTGGGAGTTTTGGGGCTTGAGCACCCAGTGGCCTTCGTCGGGGAAGTAAAGCATTTTGGATGGGACGTTTTGGCGCTGTAACGTCGTGAAGAGTTGGAAGCCTTCGGAAACATCGAGGCGATAGTCGAGTTGGCTGTGAATGACTAAGGTTGGCGTTTTAAAGTTTCTGGCGGCGAGGGCTGGCGACCACTTCACGTAGGGGTCGGTGGCTGCCGGTTTGCCGTAGTAGTCCCATGGCTTGCCTTTGAACTCCCACTCGTTGAACCACAATTCTTCGGTGGTGCCGTATGCCGAGACTGGGTTGAACATGCCGTCGTGGGTGACGATGCACTTGAAGCGATCCGTGTGGCCGAGAATCCAGTTAGCCATGTAGCCGCCGTAGCTGGCGCCGAGGGCGCATTCGCGGGTTTTGTCGATGTAGGGAAAGCTGCGCTCGGCGTAGTCGAGGCCTCGCATCAGGTCGATGTAGGGCTTGCCGCCCCAGTCGCCGTTGACTCCGTCGACGAAGGCTTGGCCGTAGCCGGTTGAGCCGCGCGGGTTGATCATGATGACGACGTAACCGTTGGCGGCGAGGAGTTCGGCGTTCCAGCGATAGCTCCAGGAGTCGCCCCAGGCGCCTTGAGGGCCTCCGTGGATAAGGAATTTGACCGGGGATTTTTTGGTGGGGTCGAAGTTGGGTGGCTTGATGAGGAAGCCTTGGACGTGGACGTTGCCGATGGATGGGAACCAGAAGGTGTCCATCTTTGGAAGATCAAGTTGCGAAAGGATCGAGTCATTTAGGTGTGTCAGCCGGGTGACATTGGTTGAATGAATCAAGACATCATTGCCGGCATAGGGACCTTCGATTGCCGTCTTAAGATTGAAAACCTCAGAAGGGCGTGTCACACTCGCCATCGTTGCAAAGACTTGATTGGAAGTTGCGTGGATATCGCTAAACTCCCCGATTGCCACGGGCTGCCACGAACCCTTTGTTGTCGCTGCGAGAATTTCAGCACTTCCGTTCTTCCCGCTGACTAAGTAAAGCTTTGACGAATCCGGTGCCCAAGCGAGCTCATCCACCCAGCGATCGAACTTCGGGAGCACATCCGTAGTTTGCTTCGATTGCCGGTCGTAAAGCATCAACCGGAATTTGTCGCTTTCATATCCAGCCCGCGCCTGGGAGCGGAAGGCGATGTATTTGCCGTCGGGCGAGTAGGCGGGGCTAAAGTTGCCTCCGAGGCTGGTGGTGATCTTGACCGGCTTGGCGGCGGGATCGTCGAGCCGCAAGGTGAAGATGTCGACGTGGGTGCTGATGGCCGGCACCGGGTCGAGATTCTCTTCAAAGGCGATCTCTTTGCCGTCGGGGGCGTAGGCGTAGGCGTCGGGGCCTCCGAGCGAGAATGGCGGGACTTCATGGCTGTCCCCGGTGTTGAGGTCGCGGGGTGTTCCTCCGCTCGCCGGGACGAGGAAAAGATGGCTGCGCTTGTCGCCGGCGAAGGCGTTCCAATGGCGGTAGAGGAGCGTGGTGAAGATCTTCGCTTTCACCTTAGAGGCGGCCTGTTCTTCGTCGCGGGTTTTGTTGCATGCGTCAGGATCGGGCGTCGTGGCGCAATCGGGATAGACGGACGAGGTGAAGAGGATGTTTTGTCCGTCGGGCGACCAGGTTGCTCCGTCGGCTTCGGTCGAGATGCTGGTGAGTTTGTGGGCTTCGCCGATCGTGCCATTGTCGGCATCAAAGGAAGCGAGGTAGATTTGCTGGCCTCCGTCGCGGGCGCTGAGGAAGAGGATTTGCTTGCCGTCGGGGGAGAAGCGGCCTCGGGATTCTCCGGCGAGCGAGGCGGTTAAGGCCATTTCTTTGCCGCCAGCCGCAGGGACTATCCAAAGGTGGGACGTTTTGGTGTTTTTTTCGAGATCGACATCGGTGGCGGAGAAGAGTACCCATTTGCCGTCTTTGGAGAGGTCGATGTCTCCGAGGCGACGCATTTTCATCATGTCTTCGAAGGTCATGGGTCGACGGGTTTGGGCTGACGCCTGGGTGGTGGCGATGATCGCGAGGAGGCAAATGGTGATGACTTTGGTTAGGGCTTGCATTGGTGATCAGTGTACTTTTTTCGGAGAACGCGTGGATGATTGGCGTAGAAAACTCGATTAAGCCACAGAGTACCCGGCGGAACCTGTGGGCATCCGGCTTCGTCTTTGGATGTAGGACGGCTGGCTTTAGCGCGGGCAGTCACGGTCACGGGCCATAGGTAAACTCAAGCGGAAGGTGGATTTATGCAGTCGAAGCAAGAGATTTTGACGAAGGTGTATGAGGCGTTCAACCGGCGGGAGATGGATGCTGTGCTGGCAAGAATGCGGCCGGACGTGGACTGGCCGAACGGCATGGAGGGCGGGCGTGTGCATGGGCATGAGGAAGTTCGCGCCTATTGGCACCGCCAGTGGAGCACCGTCGATCCGCATGTCGAGCCGGTCCGCATGGAAGACGACACGGCAGGCAGAACCGTAGTGGGCGTTCATCAGGTGGTGCGTAATCTGGCGGGGGAGGTGCTGATGGACAGGATGGTAGAGCACGTGTATTCGATCCGCGAAGGTCTGATTGAACGGATGGACATCGTGGAGCCGGATGCACACCCGCACGCAGATTCAAACTGAAGCGTGGGCTTCCTTGCCGTGCTTTCGGTGTCGACCGTTCCATGGTCTATGGATAGTGACTGGTGGTCCTTTCCTTCGGGGCGTTCGTCTATGAAGAATAGGCGGTGGAGCGAGTGGCCAGGTCTGCGCCAGGGAGCGGGCTTGTTTGGGTAGGGGTAGAGTAGAAGTATGGCGGGTGCGGCGAGACATTTGTTTCTGGGAATGATTTGGTGTGGGCTGGCGTGCGTCGGGTCTCTGGCGCAGGTTTCTTATTCTCCGATGCCTTTGGATCAGGGGTTCGGGCCTATGGACAAGTCTGACCCGAAGATGCCGGCGGACCAGATTATTGCCAAGTTCACCGCCAAGGAGAGCGCTTTTCGCGAGGCGCTGAACAACTACACCTACCGGCGAAGCGTGAAGGTGCAGACCGTCGATGATGACGGCAAAGTGGATGGCGAGTATTACGAGGTGACGGACATTGCCTTCGACTCGACCGGCAGGAGGACGGAGCACGTGATCGAAGCTCCCGCCAGCACACTGGAGCGGATCCAAATGACCCCGGCCGACTTCTCCGATATCGAGCAGCGGCTGCCGTTCGTGCTGACCCAGGAGGATGCCGGCCAATACAACATTACCTATGTGGGCAAGCAAAAGGTGGACGAGCTGGACACCTACGTCTTCGATGTCGCGCCAAAGGTGATGGAGAAGAACCACCGGTATTTTCAGGGCAAGATTTGGGTGGACGCGACCGACTTTCAAATTGTGGTGACCAACGGCAAGAACGTTCCGGACAACACGCGGAAGGGGCATGAAGACCTTTCGCCCCCTTTTGTGACTTATCGGCAGGAGATCGACGGCAAATATTGGTTTCCTGTGTATACGAAGGGCGACGGCATTCTGCATTTTCCCGGGGGAAGGGGCTATTTGAGCCAGGATATTCATATTCGCGAGTTTCTGAAATACACCGACTATAAGCAGTTCAAGTCAACGGTGAAGATCATTTATGGCGGGCAGGATATCAGTGGGAAGGGCTCGGGGTCGGGAACGCCGCCTCAGCAGCCTGCTCCTGAGGCGACTCCTCCGAAATAGCGCCGGTTGAGGGGCCGCTGGAAGTCGGCAGGTCGTCCGGATTGGACGAGCTGCTGCTTGCGGTACGGGTGTCGATACAGGGGCTCGATGCAGAGTAGTTGTCCGGTTTAGAATAAGGGGAAAGCCGAGGGCGACTCCGCCTTGGCGTGTTTCCATATCTTCTGAATTCCTATGCCTACATTGACGATTACTCCTGAAGCGCCGCCGACCTCTTCTTCTGTCGATACTCTTTCGCGTAACCAGATTCTTGATGCTTTTCGCCGCTGGGGGTACTTGCAGGCCCAGCTTGATCCGCTAGGGCAGTATCTTGCTCCGGCGGCTGTGCCGGAGCTGGACATTGCCGGCGCGGACGCCGACGAGTGGCGCGGCTATTACTGCGGAACGGTGGCTTCGGAGTTCATGCACATTCCGACTGCAGCGCGGCGGGAGTGGATCCAGAACCGCCTCGAAGGCCGGGTTGCGGTGGGGACGGCGCCGGATTCGGCGCGGACTTTGGAATTGCTGCTGCAGGCGGATTTGTTCGAGCAGGTCATTCAGTCGAGGTACTTAGGTACGAAGCGATTTTCGCTCGAAGGGGTGACCGCGTTGGTGCCGTTCCTGGATGAAGTGCTGAACCATGCGGCCGAGAATGGCGCGGTAAGCGGCGTTATCGGCATGAGCCATCGCGGGCGTTTGAATGTGATGGTGAATATTGTTGGTTGCGAGGCGGCTGACATTTTTTCGAAGTTTGAAGATGTCGACCCGCGGAGTATTCTGGGCAGCGGCGATGTGAAGTACCATGTTGGCGCGACCGGGGACTATGAAACCCGGAGCGGCAAGATTGTCGATCTGCACTTGGTGTCGAATCCGAGCCATCTGGAGGCGGTTGACCCGGTGGCGGCGGGACGGGCGCGGGCGAAGCAGTTTCGCTTTGGCGATGGTGGCGAAGATAAGTTGATCCCGATCGTCATTCACGGCGACGCGGCGTTTGCAGGACAGGGCGTGCTGGCGGAGACGATGAACCTGGCGTCGGTCGATGGGTTTTCGATTGGCGGGACGATCCATATCGTGGTGAATAACCTGATTGGGTTTACGGCTGGGCCGGACGAGGTGAATTCGTCGCGGTTTGCAACCGATGTGGCGAAGCGGCTGCCGATTCCCATCTTTCATGTGAATGCGGAAGACCCGGACGCGGTTTTGCGGATCGCGGCCCTGGCTACCGAGTATCGTTATACCTTCCATAGTGACGTGGTGGTTGACTTGGTTGGCTATCGGCGTCACGGGCATAGCGAAGTGGACGACCCGACGGTGACCCAGCCGCTGCGCTACGCGAAGATCAAGGACCATCCGCCGCTCTACCAGACTTATAGCGAGCATATCGGGGCGGATATCTCGGCGCGCGCTAAGGAGGTCCAGGCCGAGCTGGTCGAGGCGCAGAAAGAGGCGACCGTCCGCAAGAAGATGCCTCGGCTCTCGCAGCTTCCCGCCTATTGGTCGCCGTACAAGGGCGGGATTCACAAGCCGGAGCATGAGGTGGAAACCGGGCTGACCGCTGAGGCGATTGGGAAGATCAGCGAGGGGCTGACTTCGTATCCGGCGGATTTTCACATTCATCCGAAGATCAAGAAGTTGTTGGAGCAGCGGCTGGAGATGGGCCGGGGGGTGAAGCCTTTCGACTACGGCATGGCGGAGGCGGTCGCGATCGGGTCGCTGCTGCGGCAGGGAACTCCGGTGCGGTTGAGCGGGCAGGACAGCCAGCGCGGAACGTTCAACCAGCGGCATAGCGTTCTGGTGGATGTTGAGAATGAGACTCACTTTGTTCCGCTGAACCATCTTGCCCAAAATGGAGAGAAAGGCGGGCAGGCTCAGTTCGAGGTTTATAACTCGATTTTGTCCGAGGCTGGTGTGCTGGGCTTCGAGTATGGCTTTAGCCGCGATTATCCTGAGGCGCTGGTGATGTGGGAGGCCCAGTTCGGCGATTTCGCCAACGGCGCGCAGATCATTATCGACCAGTTCATTTCCTCGGGCGAAGACAAGTGGGGGTTGCTGAGCGGGGTCGTTCTGCTGCTACCGCATGGGTATGAGGGGCAGGGGCCGGAGCATTCGAGCGCGCGCGTGGAGCGGTATCTGCAACTGGCGGCGCATGACAACATGCAGATTTGCCAGCCTTCGACGGCCGCGCAGTATTTTCATCTGCTGCGGCGGCAGGTGATGCGGGCTTGGCGGAAGCCGCTGATTGTGTTCACGCCGAAGAGCATGTTGCGGCATCCGGATGCGGTGTCGCCGATTGAGGACTTTTCACGGTCGCGCTTCTTGAATGTGATTCCGGATACGGAAGTTCAACATGCGAAGCGCCTCTTAGTCTGCACCGGAAAGATTGGGCATGAGCTTCGCGTCGAGCGGGAGAAGCGAGGGGCTGAGCATACGGCGATCGTGTTTATCGATCAGCTCTATCCGTGGCCGGAGGCGGAGTTGGAGGCTGAGTTTGAGCGGCATCCTGAGGCGAGTGAGATTGTCTGGGTTCAGGAAGAGCCGGCGAATATGGGTGCTCTTTCGTTTGTGATGCCTCGGTTGCGGTTGATCTCCGGAGATAAGTCGGTGCTGAGCGTGAAGCGGTCGGCGGCGGCGAGTCCGGCTACGGGGTCGGCGAAGGCGCATGATTTGGAGCAGAAGACGCTGATTGATATGGCTTTGGGGTTGAAGGGGGAGTAGTGTAGGTCAAGTGATGTCTAACGTCCACATAACCCTTTCGTTATACTTATTTTATTGTGAGTGTTGACCAGAAGCTAAAGCAGTTGTATGCAGCACTTGCCGAAATGCAGGTCACTGAGAAGCTGCCCTTAATAAGACCCACAACCAAGATTAGCGGAAATCAGTTTGTGACTTCGATTGATTTCACTTTGGGAACCGATCGAGCGACTGCGGCGAATAGGGTGTCGTTGTTGCTTAACAACATCGCCAGCCTAAAAGATCACTTGAAGTTGTGGTGCAAGAAGAACGGGAAGCCGCTTACTGCTGGCGACGATTTAATAAATAGCAATAAAGATGTCGCGATCATCCATGACTTGTGGAATTTGGATAAGCATGCCGAACTGAATCGTTCAAGATCAGGACTTTCGCCTCGACTACTTGAAGATGCACGCACGGCACTAACGTTAAAGGGCGGCGGCAACGTACCTCCGATGGTCACGATTCCACTCTTTGGAGGCGGTGCAACACAGGCTCAGGGAGAGGCAAGCCTTCGCATAGTTGCAATTGTAGTGGACAAGGACGGAAAGTCCCTAGGCGACCTGGAAGCTGTCAGCCTGAGAGCGGTAGCCGCGTGGGAAGCAGAATTTGTTAAGACTGGGGTGAAGCTCGTACCACCCCCAGAACGGCAGAAGGAGTACGCAAGGTTGTCTGGTCTCCTTCAGGCCATTGGACTGCGCTACAGAGCGGAACTTCCAACTGGCTCAACTTCGTTGCTAATGAAGGTGAACGACGGCAAGGTTCAAGTCGAAGTTTATGACAAGTTGGGAAAGAAAATTACCGACATTCCATCTGACAAGACTTCAAATGCGCTACGTGAGCTATTGCAAAATACGTTCCAATCTTCAGTTTCGCCTGATCACGACGGCATAGTTGCTATCATTTAAATTTCAACTTGCTTAATCGCAGATCCCGGCCATTTCTACTCCCATAGGAAGGGTCGGTTAATAATCAAGCATGCGTTTGTCTATATCGACCGGATACACCCCAATTTATCTGAGAATAAATTAACGCAAGCTCCGATTTTCGGCAACTTAGTCAATCGAAAATCTTGCTTCTGCTAAGACTAGAAAGAAATTCCGCACGACTTGTATATCTCCGCAATATACTGCATGTCGCGCAATCCTTCCGCGCCGTCCATCTTGGGCTCCTTGTTTGTGAGGACGCAGTCTGAGAAGTAATCCGCTTCGGCGGTGAATTGGCTGGGGTCTTTGGTGGGATTGGGTTCGTCGAGGTTTTCGCCTCCGTTGAACTGGGCGGTGAGGTGGAGTCCCTGGTAGCCGAAGGCAGGTTCGACGTGTAAGACGCCTTTGGAGCCGTGGACGCGGTAGTAGCCTTCCATTCGGGCGCCGTATGTGGTGTTGCAGCTGGCGACGATGCCGGAGGGGAACTTCATGGTCCAGCCAACGTTTTCTTCGACGGTATTGAAACGGCCGTCTTTGTCAATCACCGATGAGTAGGCAAAGAGCACCTGCGGCTCTTCGCCGGTGAGGTAACGGCAGGCGTTGAGGGAGTAGATGCCGACGTCCATAAGCGGGCCTCCGCCAGCGAGTTTTTTGTCGAGCCGCCACTCTCCAGGCTGGATGTTGAAGCCGTTGGCGCTCTCGATGGCCTGAATGACGCCGAGCTTGCCGGAGCGGATGAGGTCGATGGCGCGGAGGTTGGTCGGCTCCAATTGGCAGCGGTAGGCGATCATGAGTTTGACGTTGTTGTCGCGGCAGGCCTGGATCATGGCCTTGCAATCGTCAACCGAGGTGGCCATGGGCTTTTCGCAGAGCACGTGCTTGCCGGCCTTGGCGGCGCGGATGGTGTATTCGGCGTGCATGCTGTTGGGGAGCGCGATGTAGACGGCGTCGATCTGCTTGTTGTCGCGGATGCTGTCGAAGTTCTCGTAGTTATAGATGGCGGTGGTGGGGACGCCGTATTCGGCAGCTTGTTTCTCGGCTTTGCCGCGGTGTCCGCTGACGAGGCCGGTGAGTGTGGATTGCTTCGCGGTTTTGAGGCCGGGCATGAAGTGGCCCATGGAGATTCGGCCGAGTCCGACCATGGCGTAGCCGATGGTTTTCTGGCTGGACTGACCGAGTGCGCGGGAGAGGAGTTGGGTGGCGAGTCCGGTGGCGGCGAGTTGGGTGAATTGGCGGCGGGTTAGAGACACTGGTTTCTCCGGGAGGGTGAGTTTGTTGAGTTCGATCAAAGGTCCAGCACCGTGACCGCGGGTTTCTCCACTTCGCTTCGCTCCGGTCGAAATGACAAGTTAGTCTAGTCCCTTCCGAGACCGCGTTCGCAGAGACGATAGTTAGAAGTCCAGTTCGATTTCGTCGATGTAGCACCAGCCCCATTGTTCGCCGGCTTCGATGGAGCGCATGACTGGGTGTTTGGTTTGGTGGAAGTGTTTGGTGGCATGCTTGTTTTTGGAGGAGTCGCAGCAGCCGACGTGTCCGCAGACGAGGCACATGCGGAGATGGACCCAGCGGTCTCCGGTTTTAAGGCACTCTTCGCAGCCCTTGGTGTGGGGATGGACGATTTGAATCTGATCGAGGTGGGTACATGCGGTAGCCATATTGCTTTGGATGCTACAACAAATTCGGGAGTGGCTGCGGGGCAGCGGAGACAGTCGCTTTGCGCGGGGCCTCCGCAGCAAGGAAAGTTGGCGAAGAAAGGCCGCGCGGAAAGGCGAAAGAACCGGCGATTCGTATCCGGTCAGTCCGCGCGGATGAACTGCGCGACGTTGTCGCCGTTCTCCTGGGTATAGCGAACGGTCACTCGATCACCATCGTTGGGATCGAATCTAAGGCCACTGACGACGCCCATTGAGGTTTCGGCGCTGGCGTCTTTGGCGATGTTGAAGGCCTGGGTCGCGCCTTTGTCGGTCTTGATGACCATCTCGTGGTGTTTGGCCTTGACGACAGTGCCGGAGGCGACACTGAGGGCGGTGGCGCCGAAGTCCTTAATGGCGACGGCTGTTCGTTGGTCGCCTTTGTCGATGTAGTAGATAAGAACGTGATCGCCGATTTTGTTGAAGCCGTTCGGTTCGAGGGTGCCGTCCTTGATGGATTTGTCGAATTCGATGTTCTCCTTCAACTTCCGCTCGTAGACAAAATTGCCGTCGGAGCCATCGTTGGTTTTGACTCCGATGAAGCTTTCTTTAGGATCGACGGATTTGACCACTCCGGAGACCGCGTGGACAACTTCCTGGGCTTGCACGGTGAGAGAACCGGTACCAACCAAGGCGATCAGGACAAGATTTTGGAGCCATGGAGATTTCATCGACACACCCCTTCATTGCAGCGATAGGCAGCTCTATGAGTGCAGGAGAAGTTTTTCGTTCAGCGGGCAGGGAAGCTCGATGAGTTACCGAACGCCATGCTACACCCAGACAGGTGATGCCGAAGATTTAGCTGCAGTTGCCTGGTGGTAAGTGAAGCGTCAGATTTTATTTTCCTGCGGGAACTGTCGAGGGCGGCAGAAGTGAGGTTGCTCGTATACTGCCTTCAGCCGCCCGCGTTTCTCCTGCGAGACGGCGAACTGTTTGCGAGGTTTTCGGGTATGCCATGGTTTTCAGTGGAAGCACCTGCGGTATCGGCTGAGCAGATCGAGCAGGCCTGCATGCGGCTCCTAGAAGAGGCGCGGGCGCGTTTGGGTGGAGGACTCAATCGGGTGCTGTTGCTGCCGCCGGACCTGACTCGAGCCCACTCGGGCGCGGGGCGGATTACGGAGATTCTTTATAACCTACTGCCGGATGCGCATGTCGAGGTGATTCCAACCCTGGGACAGCATCAGCCGCATACCGAGGAAGAGAACCGCTGGATGTTTGGGACGATTCCGCATGAGCGGATTTTTGCGCATGATTGGCGGGAGGGATGTACGCGGGTAGGCGTGATTCCGGCGTCGATGGTGGCGGAGACGACTGGCGGCGCGGCGAATTGGGAGATTCCCGTGGATTTGAATTCGAAGCTGATGGATGAGCAATGGGACATGATCATCAACGTCGGCCATGTGGTGCCGCATGAGGTGCTGGGGTTCGCGAACCATAACAAGAATTACTACATCGGGCTGGGCGGCAAGGAGACGATTTGCGCTTCGCATATAGCTGCCGCGGTGTATGGGATCGAGAAGAATCTGGGGTGTCTGGTGACTCCGCTACGGGCTTGCTATAACTGGTCGGAAGACGAGCATCTGGGGCACTTGCGGGACGTTTATTTGCAGATCGTGATGCGGCGGGATGAGAGTGGTTCGCTGGTGACGAGCGGGATCTTTGTGGGCGACGATCTGGAGACGTACTTGCAGGCGGCGCGGCTCAGCCGGGAGCAGAACATTACGACGTTCGACAAGCCGGTGAAGAAAATTGTTGCGGTGATGCAGGCGGATGAATTTCGTTCCACCTGGGTAGGGAACAAGGCGGTCTATCGGACGCGGATGGCGCTGGCCGATGGCGGCGAGTTGCTGGTGATTGCGCCGGGTATTGAGCGGTTTGGCGAACAGCCGGAGGTGGATGCTTTGATCCGCAAATATGGCTATACCGGAACGAAGCGGATTCTGGATTTGTATCGGACCGAGACGGATATGCAGGCGATTCCGCATGGGGTGGCGCATTTGATCCATGGTTCGAGCGAGGGGCGGTTTACGATCCGTTATGCTCCGGGGCATCTGACGCGGGCGGAGATCGAGCAGGTGGGCTATGAGTATGCCGATGTCGGGGAGATGCTGACACGGTATGATCCGGCGTTAATGCAGGAGGGTTGGAACACGATGCCGGATGGGGAAGAGGTCTATTATTTGAGCACTCCGTCGGCGGGGCTTTGGGCGACGGAGGCGAAGTTGAATGATCCGGCGCGGCGGGAGCTGACTTTCAGCTAGGAGTCGTTCTTGGGATTGAAGAGGCTGGGATGGATGAGAATTCAGTACGAATTTGTAGCGTGAGCGAGTTGCCCGAAGAGGGTGGGTTACGCGAAATTTCGGTGGGCAAGCTGACACTTTGCGTGGGTAGGGTGGAAGGGCGAATCTGTGCGGTCGATAACGAATGTCCGCACCATGGTGGTCCGCTGGCAGAGGGGATTATTGAGAATGGGAAAGTGGTTTGTCCTTGGCATGCTTATGCATTCGACCTGATTACGGGGAGTTGCGAGGGCAGTCCCAATATGCCGGCGCGGGTATTTGAGGTCGTTATCGTCGGCGACGATGTTTTGGCGAAGCTGTAGCTCTGCTGCTGCTTCAATCGCCCATGTCTTCGTGAGAGATGTGGCCATCGCCCTTCCAACTCTGGCTCGCCCACAGGATGCCGCACAAGAAAATGACCCAAATGAGAGGAACGACGAAGACTGGGCTGGTGTAGAAGTGACCTTCCATACGGATTTCCTTTCGCGAGTGACTAAGCTTCTATCTTAAGGCCTTTGTGCTGCAATACGGCGCAGTTTGGCGGCGATTCTAATAGCAGAGTAGTTGCGCGAACGATTCGGGGTTCAAACTGGCGCCGCCCACGAGCGCACCGTCGATCTCGGGCTGGTTGAGCATGGCTCCACAATTATCTGGGCGGACGCTGCCACCGTAGAGGATACGCATGTTGTCGGCGATGGTGCGACTGAGGCGTCGGGCAACTTCGCTGCGAATGAGGAGATGGGCCTGGGCGGCCATTTCGGGCGTGGCGGTTTTGCCGGTGCCGATGGCCCAGACGGGTTCGTAGGCGACGATCAAGTCTGCGGAATGATCCGGGGCGATGTTGCGGAGCGCGATGTCGATCTGGCGGGTGAGAACTTCTTCGGTGAGTCCGCCTTCGCGTTCGGCAAGCACCTCGCCGACACAGACGATGGGTTTGAGGCCATGCCGAAGTGCGGCGTGCAGTTTCAGGTTCACGGTTTCGTCGGTCTCGTTGAAATACTGGCGCCGCTCGGAGTGGCCGATGATGACGTATTGGACTCCGATGGAAGTGAGCATGGGAGCGGAGATTTCGCCGGTGTAGGCGCCTTCGTCGGCAAAGTGCATGTTTTGCGCGCCGACGCCGATGTTGGTGCCGGAGAGCGCGTCGAGAACGATGCTCAGTGAGAGCGATGTGGGGCAAACGACGATATCGTCGCGGTCGTTGCTCTTGCAGAGGTGCAGGAGTGCGTCGGCGGTGGCGCGCGATTCGGCGGGGGTCTTGTACATCTTCCAGTTACCAGCGATCAGGTGCTTACGGGACATGCTTGTTGTTTTCCTCTGGGTTAGTTTAGAACAGGGATGGATCATTAGCTTGCCACAGGGCGAGCGAAAGAAACGAGGTTTGGCAAGAGTTCTGCCACAATAGCGCATGGGCGAGCTGGCGGCCATTGTGACGATTACTACGATTTCGATGTTGGTGAGGTATCCGCTATTTATTTGGATATGTGAGCGGCTTTGGCCGGGGGTGATTCAGAAGGTGGGTTGACCCCACCCTTTCGCGACTGCTCAGAAAAACTAGATAGCTCAGCTTCGCTTGAGATGGCAAATCTCATGAATCACTTGTTACTGAGAGCTTCAACTCCCGGCAGCTTCTTGCCTTCCAGAAATTCCAGCGACGCTCCCCCGCCGGTGGAGATGTGAGTGATTCGATCCGCGACTCCAGCTTGTTTGACGGCGGCTACGGAATCGCCTCCGCCGACGATGGAGATGGCGGTGCCGTTGTCGGCTACCGCCTGGGCGATGTTCATGGTCCCGGCGGCGAAGGCGGGGAACTCGAAGACGCCCATGGGGCCGTTCCAGATGATCGTCTTGGCGCCGATGATTTCGTCGGAGAAGAGGTCGATGGTTTTGGGGCCGATGTCGAGGGCCATCCAGTCGGCGGGGAAGGGGCCGTCGCCCTCGAAGATTTGAGTATGCGCGTCGGGGGCGAACCTATCGGCGAGCTTGTGGTCGACGGGGAGGAGAAAGCGGACTCCTTTGGCTTCGGCCTTGGCGAGGGCCTCTTTGGCGGTCTCAATTTTGTCGACTTCGAGGAGAGATTTGCCGACCTCCTGGCCTTTGGCTTTGAGGAAGGTGTAAGCCATGCCTCCGCCGATGAGCAGGGCGTCGACTTTGCCGAGGAGGTTGTCGATGACTTCGATCTTGTCGGAGACTTTGGCGCCGCCGAGGATGGCGACGAAGGGCTTCTCGGGGGCTTCGAGGGCGTTGCCCATGTAGTCGAGTTCTTTTTCCATGAGCAGGCCGGCGGCAGATTGCTTCACGAAGTGGGTGATGCCTTCGGTGGAGGCGTGAGCGCGGTGGGCGCTGCCGAAGGCGTCGTTGACGTAGATTTCGCAGAGACTCGCAAGTTGCTTGGCGAAGGCGGGATCGTTGGCTTCTTCTTCGGAGTGGAAGCGGAGGTTCTCGAGCAGAAGCACCTGGCCGGATTCAAGCTGGCGTGCGAGCTCGGTGGCGATCTCTCCGACGCAGTCAGGCGAGAAGGCGACGTTGAAGGATTCGCCTATTTCGTGGTCGAGGAGCTGGCGGAGCCGGTCGACGACCGGGCGGAGGCTGTACTTTGGGTCCACCTTGCCCTTGGGACGCCCGAGGTGCGAGGCGAGGATCACCTTCGCCTTGTGGCGGAGGGCGTACTCGATGGTGGGGAGCGTTTCGCGGATGCGGGTGTCGTCGGTGATCTCGCGGCCGTCTTCGGTGAGCGGCACATTGAAATCAACGCGGATGAAGAGGTGCTTGTGTTGCAGGTCGATGTCGCGGATGGATAGCTTGGGCATTTCGTGGCTCCGGGGAGAAGCTGTCAGTTTTCAGTTGTTAGTTGTCAGTCCTCAGTTAGTTTCTGCTGAGGACTGAAAACTGAGGACTAACAACTCGGTTTTAGAGCATTTCCCGTATTACTGTGAACCTTCTAACGGAGGCTATGTTGGCTTTTTCTTGAGGAAAAAGGCCAGCCGAGTGTTTTTTGTTGGTCTACACCTATACGGGAGATGCCCTAGAGCCCCTTCTTTTCCAAGAAGCCGATCAGATCTACGACGCGGTTGGAGTAGCCCCATTCGTTGTCGTACCAGCTGATGATTTTAGCGGTTTTGTCGCCGACGACTTTAGTGAGCGGCGCGTCGAAGATGGACGAACGGGCGTCGCCTTTGAAGTCGCTCGATACCAGCTCGCCGCCTTCGTAACCGAGGATACCCTTCATTGGGCCTTCGGCGGCGGCCTTAATCGCAGCGTTGACGCTTTCAACCGTGACCGGCTTTTCGGTGGTGAAGGTGAGATCGACGACCGAGACGTTGGGGGTTGGGACGCGGATGGCGAAGCCGTCGAGCTTGCCGGCGAGCTCGGGGATGACCAGCTTG
>Ga0302325_10003185_pt1 | contig 38971 bp, 25 predicted proteins | sample Palsa_T0_2_FD_201948 | JGI IMG/M metagenome (GOLD analysis project Ga0302325, IMG submission 201948) | Peat permafrost microbial communities from Stordalen Mire near Abisko, Sweden - Palsa_T0_2 | ecosystem: Environmental > Terrestrial > Soil > Palsa > Peat permafrost | place: Sweden: Abisko...
CCGAGCCGGCGGCGTGCGGAAGTAGTAGAACGAGCGGCCGTCCTCACGCCACGACGGCGCGATGTAGATCGCGCGTTCGATCACGTCGCTCAGCAACCGTCCGCTGCGCACGTCGACGACGTGCATGACGGTCTCCTCGGAGCCGCCTTCCGAGATGCCGACGGCGACGTAACGGCCGTCGTCGGACGGCGAATAGTAGTCGATCGAATAATGCTGGCTCTTCGAGCGCGCGAAGCGATCGGGATCGAACACGAGCCGCTCGGCACCGCCGACGATCGGCCGCACGTAGATGCGCGTGGTGTTGGCGCCGGCCGGGCGCTTCTCGTAGAAATACGTTCCCCCGACGGGCTGGATGTCGCTGACCGATTCGCTCACGTTGTCGAGCTGCGCGACGCGCGCGGCGAGCGCGGCACGGCCGGGGATCGCGTCGAGCACCGTGCGCGTGTACGTGCTCTGCGCCTTGAAATAGTTCGCCAGCCCGGGGTCCTTGGGGTCTTCGAAGTAGCGGTACGGGTCGCCGACGGCGACGCCGAAATGCGTCTCGGTCACCATACGCACCGCCGGCGGCGCCGGCGGCGCCGGAATCGCCGCCACGGCCAGCAAGGCGACCCCCGCGATCGAGACGACGAGACGAACCATCACCGAGCGACGCATGGCCGGCCGGTTACGCGCCCGACAACGCAGTCCTTCGGAGTCGGTTAGCCGGCGGCGATCGCTTTCACACGCTCGACGATCTCGTCGGCGTAGCGCGAGGCTTCGTCGTCGGAGTTGCCCTCGGCCCAGACGTTGACCGATGCTTCGGTGGCGTCGGGCAGCACGAGCACCCAGCCGTCGGCGCGGGCCAGACGAATGCCGTCGAGCGTGTCGACCTTGCCGTTGCCGCCGTGCGCGGCTTCATCGTGCAGCGAGCGCATCACCGCACCCTTGCGGTCCCACGGGCACGGCACGACGCGGCCCGCGATGTGCCAGGACGGCAGCATCGCGACGAGCTCGGAGAGCTTGCGGTGCTCGGCCGCCAGCAGCTCCATGATCTTCGCGGTCGCGTAGATGCCGTCGAACGCCGGCTGGAACTCGGGGAAGATCAGCTCGTAGTTCATCCCACCGGCGAAGGCGAGGGCGGTGCCCTCCGCTTCGGCCAGCGCCATCAGCGAGCGGCGGTCGCTGCGCGTGCGCACGATCTCCGCGCCGTTGTCGCGCGCGATGCGCTCGACGACGCCGGGCACGGTGACCGGCATCCCGATCCGCGCGCCGGGTTTGGCGCGCGCTACGAGCAGCGTCAGGAGCGCCATGAGCCGGTTGCGGCCGACGATCTCGCCCGCGTCGTCGACCAGGATGAGGGTCTCGCCGTCGGCATCGATCAGCACGCCGAGATTCGCCTCGAGCGACGTCACCACCGAGGTGAGCTGCTGCAGATGATGCTCGCGGTCTTCGCGGAACGTGCGCACCTTGGCGGCGTCGAAGTACGCGTTGATCGCGATCTGCTCGACCCCGAGCGTACCGAGGATCTGCGGCAGCACGATCGAGGCGTTGCCGAACGCGTAGTCGATCACGACCCGGAAGTTCGCCTCTTTGATCGCGCTTGCGCCCAGCGCGTGGATGAACGCGCCCGAGTAGCGCTCGAGCGCGCGCGAGGGAAAGTCGAGCCGCCCGACCTCGTCCATCGGCGTGCGCCGGAAGTCTTCGCGGAAGAACAGGTTTTCGATCTTGCGCTCGGCGCCTTTGTCGATCCCGATCCCGGTGTGGTCGAAGAACTCGAACAAGAGCGCGTTGGGATCGTCCGACGCGACGCGCACGTGCACGCCGCCGTCGCTGCCGGCGCGCACCGCATAGTGCGCCAGCGGCAGCGGGTAGGAGCGCAGGTCGAGCACGTGCACGCCGACGCTCAGCAGCCCGGAGATGATGCAGCGGTTCATCACGCGCGACGCCGGGTGCGTGTCGCGGCTGGTCATCACCGTCTGCTCGGGCCGCATCCAAGTGCCGAACGCTTGGCCCAGCTTGAGCGCGAACTCGGGCGTGATCTCGAGGTTCGCGAGCCCGCTGATCCCACCCGATCCGAACAGCGAGCCGGGCCACTTCTGACCGTAGATCAGCGACATCGAGACGATCGAGCCGGCCGACACCCACTTGTCGGGCCACAGCTTCAAGTGCGCGTTGACTTTGGCGCCGGCCCCGATCGTGCAGCCGCGGCCGATGACCGTGTTCTCGTTGACCGTCGCACGTTTCTGGATCGTATTGCGGTCGGCGACCGTGCAGTCGTTGAGCGAGGCCTCTTCGCCGACGTAGACGTCTTCCCAGGCCACGCTGCGGCACACCGTCGCGCCGCGCTCGACGATGCTGCGGTCGCCGATCACCGACGGGCCGACGATCGTGGCGCCGGCATGGATGCGCACGTCGCGCCCGAGCACGACCGGCCCTTCGATCGTGGCGGACGGGTCGATGCGCGTCCCCGCGCCAGCGAACACGCCCGGCGCGACCTCCTCGCCGGCGAACCGAATCGCCAGCTTGCGCTCGACGGCGTCGTAGTTGGCCTGCTGGTACTGCTCGAGGTTGCCGATGTCGGTCCAGTACGCGTCGATCACGTAGCCGCCGAGCTTGGCGCCCTCGCGCAGCATCTCGGGGAACAGATCCTTCGAGAAGTCGTAGACGCGGCCGCGCTGCATCCGGTCGAGGATGGCGGGCTCGAGCACGTAGATTCCGGTGTTGATCGTGTCGGAGAAAACCTCGCCCCAGGACGGCTTCTCGAGGAAGCGCACGATGCGCCCGCTTTCGTCGGTCACCACCACGCCGAACTCGAGCGGGTTCGTCACGCGCTGCAGCGCGATGGTGACGTCGTTGCCTTGCTCCTTGTGGTGCCGGACGATCGCCGACAGGTCGACGTCGGTCAGCGCGTCGCCGCTGATCACCAGAAAGGTCTCGCCGGCGAGCAGACCGTGCGCCATCTTGACCGCACCGGCCGTGCCGAGCGGCGTGTCCTCGACGACGTAGTGCATCTTGACGCCCTGCGCCTCGCCTTCGCCGAAGTACGCTTCGATCTCGTCGGCGAGATAGTGCAGCGTCGCGACGACCTCGTCGAAGCCGTGCGCGCGCAGCAGCTCGACGATCAGCTCCATCACCGGCTTGCCGGCGACCGGCGCGAGCGGCTTGGGCCGGCGCGAGGTGAGCGGGCGAAGCCGGGAGCCCTCGCCCCCGGCCATCAGGACAGCTTTCACGGCGTTGCTCCGGGGCGGATGTCGTTGAGCGCGGCGCAGAGCCGGGCGAGCCGGTCGTCGGATGCGAGCGCATCGACGTCCGTACCCAGCTTTCGTCGCCAATTCGGGTACTGCACCGATGTTCCCGGGACGTTGACGGGCGTTCGTTCGGCCAGGATGTCGTCGAGCTGGGCCATCACGATCGCGCACGGCGTCGCGGCGAGATAGCGGTTCGCTGCGATCACGATCGCGACGTCGTCGTCGCGCTCGGCCGCGGCCAGGTCGCCGTGGCCGATCAACGTGTCGAGCAGCAGCTGCCGGTCCCTCTCGCGCTGGACAACCGCCGCGCTGTGCTCGGTCTCGAGCAGACCGAGCCGGTCGCGCAGCGCGACGTCTTCGGCCCGCAGCCAGGCGGCGATCGTCGGCAGGTCGTGTGTCCCCGCCGTGGCGAGCGCGAGCTCGGGATACTCCTCGGGCCCGATGAACGTTCCGTCGGGCCGGCGTTCGAAGAACAGGATGCGGTACGACAAGATCCCCGTCGCCGCCATGCGCTCGCGGAAGCCTTCGGGCACGGTGCCGAGGTCCTCGCCGATCACCACGCAGCGCTCCCGGACGCTGGCGAGCGCGACGATCCCGCGCAGGTCGTCGACGGGATACGTCACGTAGGTTCCGCTGCGCGGATCGGCGCCGCGCGGGATCCAGTACAACCGCGCGAGCGAGAAGGCGTGATCGATCCGCAGCGCGCCGGCGTCGCGACAGTTCGACTGCATCACCGCGAGCAGCTCGGCATAGCCTTCGCGGGCCAGACCGCGCGGGTCGAGGGGCGGCAAGCCCCAGTCCTGACCTTGCGTGTTGAGCACGTCGGGCGGCGCGCCGACCGAGACTTCCGCGACGTACGCCGCGGCGTCGGCCCAGACGTCGGCGGCGTTCGCGTCGACGCCGACCGCGAGATCGCGGTAGAGCCGCACGCCGTGGCGGGCCGCGTCGTCGGCGACGGCGCGCAACTGCTCGGCGGCGAGAAACTGCAGGTACATCGCGTAACGGACCTCGGGCTGCGCGACGGCGGCGAGCAGCGCGACGTCGGGCGAGGACGGACTGCGAAACGTCGGCGGCCAGCCGGCCAGCTCGCGGCCGTACTTGGCGACCAGCGCTTCGAAGACCGCGAACCGCAGCAGCGGCTCACCCTGTTCTGCGCACCAGCGCGCGAACTGCGCGTTTCGCTGCGCGTCACGGTCGAGCGCGTCGAAGCACGCTCGCAGCACCCCGTCCTTATGGGAAGCGACGCCCGCATAGTTGACCTGCGCCGCGGTAAGCAGATCGGTCGCTACGTTGCCGTGCGTCGCTCGCTCGTGCAGTTGGACGTATTCCGGCACCTCGTCGAGCGCGATGTACAGCCAGTTGAGCCAGCGCCGCGACGACGCGGCGTAGGGACTGGCGGATTCGGGATCGTCGCGAAACGGCGCGTGCAGCGGGTTGAGCCCGACGTACGATGCGCCGCGCGGCCCGAGCAGACGGCAGACCGCGCGCAGGTCGGCGAAGTCGCCGATCCCGGCGTTGCGCGCACTGCGCAGCGTGTAGATCTGTAGCGCGATCCCCCAGGTTCGGCCCTGCGGCGGATAGGCGCGCACCGGCACGACCACGACGTGCACCACCGCGCGCCCGTAGGCGGCGACTTCGAGCGCGATGCGATGCAGGCCGATCGGCTGCGGGCCGGCCAGCGTGACGCGCCGCTTGTCGTAGGTCGATTCGGGCCGGTGATCGGCGGCCACGACCGGCGCGCCGCGCAACGCGAACGTCCCTTCCTCGAGGCTGCCGTCTTCGCGCACGAGCGACCAGCGCACGCTCTCGGGCCAGCTCATCGCGGGCAGCGTCAGGTCGAGCGCGAGGGGCTCGTCCTCGCGCAGAATGCGCGTGGGCGCCGTGAAGTGGTTCGCGTCCTCGGCGATCAGCGCTTCGAAGCGCGCGACGGTCTCGGGCGCAGCGTGACGCTCGTGGCCGAGCGCATCGACGTACGACCGGGCGACGCGCTCGATCATTGGTCGTGCCCGGCAAATACCGCCAGCGAGCGCGAGATCATCGGATAGACCGAGATGCGGTCGGCCGGCAGCTCGCGCCGCGCGCCGCCCTCCATGGCGGTGTCGAGCACGAGCGACCACGCGAGCTGCGCCGCGTCGGGCAGCGCGAAATCGACATCCTCGGAGGCCGCGTTCATCGCCACGAACAGCGTCGGCCGCGCGCCCAAGAAGAACCCGATCGTGCGGCGTTCCGACACCCAGTCTTCGGGCGCCATCTCGCGGGCGTCGGGACGCATCCACGCGATGTCCTTGTGCCCGCCGGGCTCGACGGGCTCGCCGCGGTAGAACGTGTCGCGCTTGAACGCCGGGTGCTCGCGCCGCACGCGCAGCATCATCTTGACGAACTCTTCGAGCGCCGGGTCGCGCGGGCTCATATCCGTCCAGTCGACCCACGAGATCTCGTTGTCCTGGCAATACGCGTTGTTGTTGCCGCGCTGCGTGCGGCCGTGCTCGTCGCCGGCCAGGATCAGCGGCGTGCCCAGCGACAGCAGCAGCGTCGCGAAGAAGTTGCGCTTCTGGCGCTCGCGCAGGTTGACGATCTCAGGATCGTTCGTCGGTCCCTCGACGCCGCAATTCCAGCTGTAGTTGTCGCCGGCGCCGTCGCGGTTGTCCTCGTGGTTGGCCTCGTTGTGCTTGTGGTCGTACGACACGAGGTCGTTGAGGGTGAAGCCGTCGTGGACGGTGACGATGTTCACGCTGGCGCGCGGATGGCGGCCGTTGTGCGCGAACGCGTCGGACGAGCCCGCCAGCCGCGTGACGAGCTCGGGCAGCACGCCGGGGTCCCCGCGCCAGAACCGCCGCACCGTGTCGCGGTACTTCCCGTTCCACTCCGACCAGCCGGGTGGAAAGTTGCCCAGCTGGTACCCGCCGGGTCCGAGGTCCCACGGTTCGGCGATCATCTTGACGCGCGACAGCAGCGGGTCTTGTTGGATCGCCTTGAAGAACGCGGCGTCGCGGCGGAACCCGCCGTTGTCCTCGCGCGCGAGCGCGGGCGCGAGATCGAACCGGAAGCCGTCGACGTGCATCTCCTCGACCCAGTAGCGCAGCGAGTCCATCACCATTTGGAGCACGCGCGGATGGCGCAGGTCGAGCGTGTTGCCGGTGCCGGTGACGTCCTCGTAGTAGCGCTCGTCGCTGGCCAGCCGGTAGTACGTGGCGTTGTCGATCCCCTTGAACGACAGGGTTGGGCCGAGATGATTCCCTTCGGCGGTGTGGTTGTACACGACGTCGAGCACCACTTCGATTCCCGCTTCGTGGAGGTGCTTGACCATCGTCTTGAACTCGTTGGGGTCGCCGGCGAGCAGATAGCGCGGCTCGGGCGCGAAGAAGCCGATCGAGTTGTAGCCCCAGTAGTTGCGCAGCTTCGCTTCGACCAGCCGGCGGTCGTCGACGAAGGCGTGCACGGGGAGCAGCTCGAGCGTGGTGACGCCGAGGTCGCGCAGGTACTCGATCGTCGCCGGTGCGGCTAGCCCCGAGTACGTTCCGCGCATCGCCGGCGCGACACCGGGATGCTGGATCGTGAACCCTTTGACGTGCAGCTCGTAGAACACCGTGTCGGTCCAGGGAACCGCCGGCCGGCGATCCGCACCCCAGGTGAACGCGCTCTCGACCACGACGCACTTGGGCATCGCGCTCGCGTTGTCGCGCCGGTCGAACGAGAGGTCCTCGCGGTGAGAGCCGATGCGGTAACCGTAGTGCGCGTCAGTCCAGCGCAGTTTGCCGGCCAGCGCCTTGGCGTAGGGATCGAGCAGCAGCTTGTGGTGGTTGAAACGATGACCGTGCGGCGGATCGTACGGGCCGTAGACGCGATAGCCGTACAGCGTCCCGGGTCGCGCGTCCGGCAGGTAGCCGTGCCACACTTCGTCGGTGTACTCCGGCAGCGTGACGCGTGCCAGCTCGCGCCGGCCGCGCGCGTCGAAGATGCACAGCTCGACTTTCTCGGCGTTCGCGCTGAAGAGCGCGAAGTTCGCGCCCTTGCCGTCCCACGTCGCACCCAGCGGGTGCGGCAAGCCCGCTTCGACCCGCGGCTTGGCCGCGATCATGGTGTCAGCCAGACCGCCGCCAGCGCCGGGAGGGTGAGGGTCAGCGAGAACGGACGGCCGTGCGAAGGCTGGTCGGACGCGGTCACGGAGCCATGGTTACCCACGTCGGAGCCGCCGTACGCCGCGGCGTCGGTGTTGAGCACCTCGCGATAGGTCGCGTTGCGCGGCACGCCGACCCGGTAGCCGGCGAGCCGCGCGCCGCTGAAGTTCACCACGCAGATCAGGTGGCCGTCGTGCGCGGCGTCCCAGCGGATGTACGCGGTGACGCCGTTGCGCGCGTCGTCGTACGAGATCCACTCGAAGCCGGACGGTTCGCAGTCGCGCTCGTGCAGCGCCGGGGTGGCACGCGCGATGCGGTTGACGTCCTTGACCAGCGTCTGCACGCCCTGGTGCGCGCCGTGCACGACGTGCCAGTCGAGCGACGCCTGCGCGCGCCACTCGCCGCGCTGCGCGAACTCGCCGCCGGCGAACAGCAGCTTCTTGCCCGGATGCGCCCACATGTGGGCGTAGAGCAGGCGCACGCTGGCGAACTGCTCGCGGTCGCGGCCGGGCATGCGGCCGAGCAGCGAACGCTTCCCGTGCACGACCTCGTCGTGCGAGAGCGGCAGCACGAAGTTCTCGCTGAACGCGTAGAGCAGACCGAACGAGATCTCGCCGAGGTGATGCCCGCGCCACAAGGGATCGCGCTCGAGGAACTTGAGCGTGTCGTGCATCCAGCCCATGTTCCACTTGTAGCCGAAGCCCAGACCGCCGACGTCGGCCGGCGCGGTGACGCCCGGCCACGCGGTCGACTCCTCGGCGAAGGTCGCGATCCCCGGCACCAGGCCGTACAGCGTCGTGTTGAGCCGCCGCAGAAACGCGACCGCTTCGAGATTTTCGCGGCCGCCGTACGCGTTGGGAACCCACTCGCCGGGTTTACGGCTGTAGTCGCGGTAGAGCAGCGACGCGACCGCGTCGACGCGCAGGCCGTCGAGATGGAACTCGCGCAGCCAGTACAGCGCCGACGCGATCAGGAAGTTCGCCACTTCGGTGCGGCCGAGGTTGAAGACGTACGTGCCCCACTCGCGGTGATAGCCTTCGCGCGGGTCGGCGTGCTCGTAGAGCGGCGTGCCGTCGAAGTTGCCCAGCGCGTGCGCGTCGGTCGGGAAATGACCGGGCACCCAATCGAGGATGACCGCGAGGCCGGCGGCGTGCGCGGCGTCGATGAACGCGCGGAAATCGTCGGCCTCACCGAACCGGCTGGTCGGCGCGAACCAGCCCGTGGTCTGATAGCCCCAGCTCAGGTCGAACGGGTGCTCGGTGATCGGCAACAGCTCGATGTGCGTGAACCCCATCTCGACGACGTACGGAACGAGCTGCTCGGCCAGCTCGCGATACGTCAAGAAACGATCGTCCTGTTCGGGAATGCGTCGCCACGAGCCGAGGTGCACTTCGTAGATCTGGATCGGCGCGTCGCGGCGCTGCTTCGCGGCGCGCGCTTCCAGCCAGGCCGCGTCGTGCCATTCGTAGGTCGACGCCGCGGTGACCACCGACGCGTTGCCGGGCCGCACCTCGCTGCGAAACGCGACCGGATCGGCGCGCAGCGGCAGCAGCTCACCGCGCGGTCCGATCAGCTCGTACTTGTAGCGCGCGCCGGGCTCGACGCCGGGAACGAACAGCTCCCACACACCGGCCTCGCGCCGCAGCCGCATCGGGTGGATGCGGCCGTCCCAGCCGTTCCAATCGCCGACGACGCTGACCCGCCGCGCGTTGGGCGCCCAAACCGCGAACCGCGTTCCGCGCACGCCGTCGATCGTGTCGGGGTGCGCGCCGAGCGCGCGCTGCAGCTCGAGGTGATTCCCTTCGCCCAGCAGCCACATGTCGAGGTCGCCCAGCAGCGGTCCAAAGCGATAGGGATCTTCGATCGTGCGCGTCCCGCGCTGGTCGTCGACGCGCAGCCGGTAGCGCGGCGGCATGGCGAGCACGAGCGCCTCGAACAACCCTGCGTTGCCGACCGGCTCGGCAGCGGCGAGCGGCTTGCCGTCTTCGTCGACGACGGTGACGGCGCGCACGCCAGGAAGGAACGCGCGCACCACGGTCCCCGTCCCGAGCTCGTGCGGCCCGAGCACGGCGAACGGATCGCCTTCGCGCGCCTGCTCGAGGTCCGTCAAACGGTCCGGATCGATCACAGCAGCTGCCGGGCGAGCGTCGGGAGACCTTCGCAGAAGGTCGGGTGGACGTGCACCGAGCGTTCGAGGACGCGCCAGGTCGAGCGGGCTTCCATGTGGGCGAGGATCACGTGGATCAATTCCCCAGCCTCGTACCCCACGAACGTGGCGCCGAGGATCGCGTCGCTATGCGGGTCGACGACCAAGCGGAAGAAACCGTCCTCGAGGCTCCACTCCGCGCCGCGCGCGACGTCGCTGAGCTGCAGCGTGACCGCGCGGTGCGCGATGCCCCGCTCGCGCGCCTGATCGGCCGACATTCCCACCCGGCCGACCTGCGGTTCGGTGTACATCGCGTAGGCCAGCACGCGGTCGTCCCGCGTGCGCGAGCGGTCGCCCTCGACGATCGCCCGGACGCGGCGGAAGTCTTCCCACGAGACGTGGGTGAACTGCGGCTGACCGGCGACGTCGCCCAGCGCGTAATGATCGGCGACCGACGTTTGCAGGTGTTCGTCGCAGCGCACGTTGCCGCGCTCGTCGAGCGCGATGCCGGCCCGCTCGGTCGTGCCGGCGGGAATGTTCGGCCGCCGCCCGATGGCGACGAGCAAGCCGTCACCGTCGAGCGACGTCCCATCGTCGAGCGTGACCGTGAACGTCGCACCGTCGTGCGCGACCTTCGTCGCGCGGCGCTCCAAACGAACGGCGATGCCGTCGCGCGCGAACGAGCGCGACAGCACGCTGCACACGTCGGACTCCTCGCGCGCGATGATGCGGTCGTCGGGCGTTACCAGCGTGACCGTGCTGCCGAGGCGCGCCGCGCCTTGACCGAGCTCGAGCCCGATGTAGCCCGAGCCAAGCACGATCAGCGTGCGCGGCAGCGTCTCTTGCAGAAAGAAGTTCTCGTTGGTGAGAAACGGCGTCCCCGCCAGCCCGTCGATCGGCGGAACGTTGGCGCGTCCGCCGGTGTCGAGCACGACCACGTCGGCTTCGTACGTCTCACCGCCGGCGCGCACGACGTGCGGCGCGTCGAACGACGCCTCGGCGCGCACCAGCTCGACCGGGCTCTGCTCGAACTTGCGCTCGACGCCGTCGTGCCATTCGCCGACGATCTCGCGCACGCGCCGCATGACCGCCGGGACGTCGACCTGCACGTCGCAGTGAACGTGAACGTCCGCCGCGCGCCGCGCGCGTCCGGCCGCGTGCGCGGAGGCGAGGAACGACTTGGACGGCGTGCAGCCGACGTTGACGCAGCACCCGCCGAGCTGCCCGCGCTCGAACAGCACCACCCGCTTGCCGCGCTTCGCGAAATCCAGCGCCAGCGGCACCCCGCCTTGCCCCGAACCGATGACCGCCAGATCGTACCGCATTGCCGCGAGCTTCGTCCCTGGTCCGATCTTTTCCGCGAGGAAGCGTTCGCAGCGTTCGGTACGATCGATCGATCGGGTCACATTCTCGGCTTGACGTCGGAGTCGGCGGCGACCTTGGCGTGCGTGTGCGGTCCGTATCGTGCGAGCTGGTCGATCAGCTTCGCGACGAGCGCGGTCCAGCCGGTTTGGTGAGAGGCGCCCAGTCCTTCGCCGGTATCGCCGTTGAAGTACTCGTGGAATAGCAGGCGATCGCGCCAATGCGGATCGTTCTGGAACAGCGCGACGTCGCCGTTGAACGGCCGTCGCCCGTTCGCATCGCGGCGGAACAAGCTGACGAGACGGCGCGACAGTTCGAGCGAGATCTCCCATAGGCTGAGCATGCGGCCCGAGCCGGTGGGAAACTCGATCGTGTAGTCCTCGCCGAGATAGTAGTGGAATTTCTGCAGGGCTTCGACGAGCAGGAAGTTGAGCGGAAACCAGACCGGTCCGCGCCAGTTCGAGTTGCCGCCGAAGAGCCCGCTGGTCGACTCGGCGGGCTCGTAGTCGACCCGAAACTCCTCGCCTCCCAAACGCAGAACGAAGGGGTTGTCGAGATGGTAGCGCGACAGCATCCGCACGCCGTGCGGCGAGAGGAACTCCAACTCGTCGAAGGCGCGGCGCAGGATGTCGCGCAGGCGCGACGGATTGCAGATCGCCAGCAGCCGGCGATCGTGCGTTCCACCGACGTCGATCCGGGCGACGTTCTCGGCCAGCTCGGGCCGGTTGGTCAGAAACCACTCGACGCGCTTCTTGAAGCTCGGCAGACGGTCGAGCATCTCGGCGCTCAAGGTTTCGACCGCGAACAGCGGCACGATACCGACCACGCTGCGCACCTTGAGCGGGATCCGCTCGCCGTCGGCGAGATAGATCTGGTCGTAATAGAAGCGGTCGTCCGGATCCCACAACCCCGGCTCTTCTTCGCGCTGCGAGTTCATCGCGTCGGCGATGATCAGGAAGTGCTCGAAGAACTTCGAGGCCACGTCTTCGTAGATGTTCTCGACCTTGGCCAGCTCGATCGCGATCGCCAGCATGTTGAGCGCGTAGACCGCCATCCACGACGTGCCGTCGCTCTGCGCGAGGTACGCACCGTTGGGCAGTTTGCTGCCGCGGTCGAACGGCCCGATGTTGTCGAGGCCCAGAAAGCCGCCTTGAAAGACGTTGCGGCCGACCACGTCCTTGCGGTTCACCCACCAGGTGAAGTTCATCAGCAGCTTCTGGAAGATCGACTCGAGGAAACGGTAGTCTCCAACCCCGTCGTTGCGCATGGCCTCGATGCGGTAGAGCCGCAGCGCGGCCCAGGCATGGACCGGCGGGTTCACGTCGTCGAACGACCACTCGTAGGCCGGAAGCTGGCCGCTGGGATGCATGTACCACTCGCGGGTCAGCAGCGTGAGCTGTTTCTTGGCGAAGGCCGGATCGATCAAACCGAGCGGGATCACGTGGAAGGCGAGGTCCCAGGCCGCGTACCAGGGGTACTCCCAGGTGTCGGGCATCGAGAGCACGTCGTCGTTGTAGACGTGCATCCAGCCCGCGTTGCGGCCGTGCTTGCGCTGCGGCGGCGGGGGCGGCGTCAGCGGATCTCCCTCGAGCCAGTCGCGCACCACGTAGTTGTAGAACTGCTTGGACCAGATCAGCCCGGCGAACGCGCGGCGCTGGATCGTCGCGGCTTCCGCGTCCATGTCGCCGCGCGCGATCGCCGCGTAGAAGCGATCGGCCTCGTCCTCACGGCGGTCGAACGTCGCATCGAAGTCGGCATCGATCCCGCCGCAGCGCGGGTCGTCGGAGATGCGCAGCCGCACGGTGCGCGTCGCGCCGGGCTCGATCAGCCAGCGGTAGTGCAGCGCGGCTTTAGAGCCGACCATCCCCGGGTTGAGCCCGTCGCGTCCTTCGCCGCGCACCGCGCGGTCGATCGCGCTCTTGACGTACGGGCCCGGCGACGGCACGCCGAACGCGCGCTCGAAGTCGGTCTCGTTCTCGCAGAACAGCGTCTCGGTCGTGCCCGCGCCGCTGAAGATCCAGCGCGCGCCAAGCGTCGCGTGCCGGGCGACCAGCGTCGCGCTGTGCTCGAGCGCGGCCGGACCCGGCACCGGCTGAATCGTCGGCCTCGCGATCCCGGCGCGCCACGACCACTCGTTGCGAAACCACAGTTGGGGAAGCAGGTGCAGCGGTGCGCGGTCCGGGCCGGAATTGGTCGCGCTGATGCGGATGAGGATGTCGTCGACGTCGCGTTTGGCGTATTCGACCGTGACGTCGAAGAACGCGCCGCCGTCGAAGATCCCGGTGTCGGCGAGCTCGAACTCGCGCGCGTCGCGCCCGCGGCGCGCGTTCTCGTCGCGCAGCCGTGCGTACGGAAAGGCCTGCTGCGGATAGCGGTAGACCGCCTTGAGGTACGCATGCGACGGAACGGCGTCGAGGTACCACCAGTATTCCTTGACGTCCTCGCCGTGATTGCCCTGAGGGCCGCCCAGGCCGAAGAAGCGCTCCTTGATGATCTCGTCGCGCTCGTTCCAGAACGCCGGCGCGAAGCACAGCCGCTGGTGGTTGTCGCAGATGCCGAGGATGCCGTCTTCGCCCCAGCGGTACGCGCGCAGCCGCGCCATCTCGAACGGAAAGTAATCCCAGGCCGCCCCGTCGGCACTATAGTCCTCGCGAACCGTTCCCCATTGCCGGTCGCTGAGGTAGGGTCCCCAGCGCGGCCAGTGGTCGTCACGCCGAGCGGCGGCCTCGACCCGCGCGCGCTCGGGGTTGCGGTTCATGTCCCTTTGTCTCGCCGGACCGGCGCAAGGTTTCCTGTTCATCGCGCCGCAACTGGGACGCCGACGCGGCTTCACTACGGAGGTGGGTCTTGGGTTACGTCATCATGTCCGGCGCGACGCAGCCGAACGGGCAACCGTTAGCGCTGGCAGCGGCCAGCAATGGTTCGATCACGGTCCAAGATCCCGGCGAGGTGACCCTGAACCTCGTCTGGTCGCTCGTCTACGACATTCCGAGCGGCAACTTCGTGATGGTGAACGAGGGCAGCCTCTCCTCCGGCACGCCGATGGTGCTCGCGCTGACGAACACCGGGGGCGGAACGTCCGCGCTTCGGCTGAGCTCGTTTCTCCTGGCGGGATTGCCGCCGGGATCGACCTGGGACGTCGCGCCGGGCGGCGCCGCGCTCGCCGTGCGTCCGACGCTGAGCTCGTCGATCAATCTCAACGTCGAGGGCAGCGGGCCGTATCAGCCCGGCAACCCGGTGATCGCCTACGACGGGTGGGGCGGCGGGCAGCCGAACGAGATCTGGACCTTCAATCCGCTCGACTCCGGCGGCTTTCCGTGGAACTACGCGTTCACGCCGGAATGCAACCAGAGCACGTTCCTCACCGCAAACCCCGATGATCCCGGCGGACAGCTGACCATTGAGGTTCCCGCCGGCACGGACGTCAGGCCGGCGCCGACGCAACTGTGGTCGGCCGAGTACCGCATCGACGGGATCATCCCGCTCGGCGCGGTGTTCATCAACGAAGAGCTGAGCATGGCGCTGCGCACGACGCCCGGCGGCGGCGCGGTGTTTTGCGCCGATCCTTCGAAGATCGACGCGTGGTCGGCGTGGACGGTCGGCCCTGGTCCCGACGCCGGCGGGTCGGTCATCTACTCGGCCGGAAAGGCGCAACTGGTCCTCAACGTCTCCGGCGGCGGTCCGTACAACCCCGGCAACGTGGTGATCTCGTACCCGTGGCAAGGCGGCGCCGAGAACGAGCAGTGGATACCGCTGTTCGTTCCGCACGAAGTCACCTGACGGCGCACTGAAACACCGCGGCGCGCCGCGCGTATATTCGGGCGAAAGAGGTACGCATGGACAAGACGACGGTATCCCTGCGTTCGAGCTTACGCCGAGCGGCGGCCGGACTGTTCACCGCCGGCTTGATGCTGGTCGGTGTTCTCACGCATCACCTCTGAGACGGGGCCTGGGACCCCTTTGGGGCAGCGGCGAGCGAAAAAGGTAGGGTAATCCCCCATGGGCAGCGCGCCGGGGCGATGTTATCGTTGGGTCACCCCCGACGCTCTCAGAAATGAGGAAGCCTTTGTCATCTCCCCGCTTCGTCGCAGCGCTGCTCGCGTGTAGCGCTTTCGTGGTGGCGGGCGCGAGCTCGGCATTTGCCCTGCCGGACTCCGCCTCGAGCCCCAGTGCCTCCGCCGTCGCCCGCGTCGACGCCGTACCAGTTGCCGCCTCCGTGCTCGTTTCTGCGGCGGACACGTCGCGCGCGGCGCAACTGCTCGGCATCTCCCCGCCGCGGCAAGTCTCCTTCGTGCCGGCCTGCTACTACGTCTACCGGTACGCATACGTCTGCAGCGGCGGCCGGTGCGTGTACGCGTATCGCTACGTCTACGTGTGCAACTGACGGTAGCGGAGAGAACGAACGTGTATACGAGAACGGTTGGCCTCGCGCTCGCCCTCGCCCTGATGGGCGCAACCCCAGCGATCGGTGCGCCGGCGCCGGGTACTGCCGCCGACCGGGCGGCGAGCGTCAAGTTTCTGCTCGGCACGTGGCATTGCACGCGGACGATCAACGTCGCCGGTGTGCCTAAGGCCGCGATGATGTCGGAAACGCAAGTCGTGACCGCGGACGGGCCGCAATGGCTGCACGCGAAGCAGACGATCATGCAGGGTGGTCAAACCGGCTCCCAGCAGGATCTGTACCTCGCCTACAACGCTCAGCACGCGCAATGGACGCTCATCACCATCGATTCGCGCGGCTCCAGCGAGGTCGAGACGAGCGCGTCCCCGGCGCTCAACGGTTCGACCTGGACGGTCGCCTTTCCGAGCACGGTCCACGGTTCGTCCGTCTTCAAGAAGACGGCGGACAACGGTTACTCGTCGAGCAGCAGCTGGACGTCGAGCAGCGGAAAGAAGCTGACCTCGACAGAGACCTGCACCAGACAATAGGTCGCGCGAGCACGAAACCGGGCATCGCCGGCGTGCAGTCGAGCCGTTCGATCCAGCCGAGGTCGTGCGGCTCGGCGTCGCCTTCCCGGCCGACGTGGACCCGGCGGCGCTGCGCGTCGATGAGCATCGCCAGGTCCACGCCCATCCTTCACGCGCTTCACCGTTCCGTCAATACCTCAGCGCGCGTTTCGCCGCGCAAGGCGACCGCGATCGCGGCGAGGATGACGAGTGCGCCGAGCGCGGTCGTCGCGCCGAGCCGTTCGCCGAAGAGCCAGGCGGCCAAAGCGGCGGCGACGACGGGTTCGAGCAGCGTCGTGGTCGAGACGAAGGTCGCGCTGAGCACGCGCACCGCGGCATTGAGCGCGGTGTGGCCGAACAGCTGCGAGATCAGCGCCATCGCGAGGATGCCGCCCCACGCGCGCAGGTCGCCGGTGGGTGGGAGATGGTCGTGCGCGAACGCCGCCGCGACGATCAGCGCGACGGCGGCGTACGTGTACGTGCGCGACGTGACGGCCAGCGTGTCGTAGCGTGCGTCCGTCGCGCGCACGACGATCAGGTAGGCCGCAATCGCGATGGCGCCGCCGATCGCCAGGGCCAGCCCCAGCGGCGTATTCACGCGGTCGGGCGCACCGACGACGATCGCGACACCGGCCAGCGCGCCGGCGACGCTGATCGCCGCGTACAGGTCGATGCGCCCGCGCCGCAGCACCGCGTACGCTTCGGTCCAAATCGCCGACGAGCAGACGAGCAGCGTCGACAGCGCGACCGACGCGAAGTCGAGCGACGCGATCCAGCACGCGAAGTGCGCGGCGAGCAAGAGCCCCGCGACGGCCAGGCGCCGCTCGGTCGGGCCGTCGATGGGGCGCAGGCGACCGCGCAGCGCCGCCAGCGCCAACAGCGGGAGCGCGCCGATCGTGAGCCGCGCGGCGGAGACGGCCAGCGGTCCGGACGCGGTGAGCGCGAAGCGCGCGAAGACGGCGGCCGCGCCGATCGCGAACTGGGCCAGCGCGACCAGCAGCAGCGCCCGCTGCGTCCTTGACACCGGGCGTCCTTCGGCATACCGTCGTCAGTACGCTACGGGAGCCCGCCAAAGGGCTGAGAGGGCGGCCAATCGGCCGTCGACCGTTACCACCTGATCCGGGTCATACCGGCGAAGAGGAGTGCAATACGATGGCGACCATGCTCCCGCCGTCCAACGAGTCCGTCTCGCGCGAGCCGTTCCCGGCCTCGACCAAAGTCTACGCGCAGGGCAGCGATGCGACGATTCGCGTTCCGTTCCGCGCGATCGCGCTGACCGACGGGACCGTGCACACGGTCACCGACACGTCGGGTCCGTTCACCGATCCCGACGTCGGGATCGACCTGCGCGCCGGAATCGCGCAGCTGCGCGAACCGTGGATCGCGCGGCGTGGCGACACCGACACGCTCTCGAAGGCGTCCTCGGTGTACCGGCTCGGGCGCGAGGCGATGCGCGAGCTCGACGAGATTCGCTTCCCGTCACCGCGTCCGATCCGGCGCGCCAAACCCGGCGGCAACGTCTCGCAGCTGCGCTACGCGCGGCGCGGCGAGATCACGCCCGAGATGGAGTTCGTCGCGATCCGCGAGAACTGCGAGCCCGAGCACGTGCGCAGCGAGGTGGCGCGCGGGCGCGCCGTGATCCCGGCCAATGTGAACCACCTCGAGCTCGAGCCGACGATCATCGGGCGCAACTTCCTCGTCAAGATCAACGCCAACATCGGCAACTCGGCGATCGGCTCGTCGATCGAGGAAGAGGTCGAGAAGATGGTGTGGGCGGCGCGCTGGGGCGCCGACACCGTGATGGATCTGTCGACCGGCAAGAACATCCACGAGACGCGCGAGTGGATCGTGCGCAACGCGCCGGTGCCGATCGGCACCGTGCCGATCTATCAGGCGCTCGAAAAAGTCGGCGGCAAAGCCGAAGAGCTGACCTGGGAGATCTACCGCGACACGCTCATCGAGCAGGCGGAGCAGGGCGTCGACTACTTCACCGTTCACGCCGGCGTGCTGCTGCGCTACGTTCCGCTCACCGCCAATCGCGTCACCGGCATCGTCTCGCGCGGCGGCTCGATCTTGGCCAAATGGTGCCTCTCGCACCACCAAGAGAACTTCCTGTACACGCACTTCGACGAGATCTGCGAGATCATGAAGGCGTACGACGTGACGTTCTCGCTCGGCGACGGACTGCGGCCCGGCTGCACCGCCGACGCCAACGACGCGGCGCAGTTCGGCGAGCTCGACACGCTCGGTGAGCTCACCGAGATTGCCTGGAAGCACGACGTGCAGGTGATGATCGAAGGTCCCGGTCACGTGGCGATGGACAAGATCAAGGAGAACATGGACCGCCAGCTGGCCGTCTGTCACGAGGCGCCGTTCTACACGCTGGGGCCGCTGGTCACCGACATCGCGCCGGGCTACGACCACATCACCAGCGGGATCGGCGCGGCCATGATCGGTTGGATGGGCACCGCCATGCTGTGCTACGTCACGCCCAAAGAGCACTTGGGCTTGCCCGACAAGGACGACGTGAAGGTCGGCGTGATCACCTACAAGCTCGCCGCGCACGCGGCCGATCTCGCCAAGGGGCATCCGGGTGCGCGCCATCGCGACGACGTGCTCTCGAAGGCGCGCTTCGAGTTTCGCTGGCAGGATCAGTTCAACCTCAGCCTCGATCCCGACACCGCGCAGCAGTTCCACGACGAGACGCTCCCCGCGGTGGGAGCGAAGGTCGCGCACTTCTGCTCGATGTGCGGACCGCATTTCTGCTCGATGAAGATCACCCAGGACGTTCGCGAGTACGCGGCGTCGGGGATGGCCGAAAAGTCGGCCGAGTTCCGCGAGAAAGGCGCCGAGATCTACGTCGAGGCCGGGTGAGAACCGCAGCCGCATCCCAGGATCGGAGTCGCAGCGAAGCGTGACGGAGCGGACTGCCCCGGCAGCGAAGTTTCGCACGATGACCTTCGCGCGTGTGTTCCCTGCGGTTGCGGCCTGCATCGTACTCGGTGCGGCTGCCGCCGCATGCTCGGGCTCGTTCGGGTCGGGCACCGGGATGCCGTCCACGATGGCGTCGCCCAGCTTCGGCGGGCCCGCGACGCCGTCGCCGTCGCCCATCTCCCAGAGCGTCGTGCTGACCTACGGCGAGTCGACCGCTTTTCAGGAGCTCGGGGACATCAACGGATACGGCGGTGCGATCGCGTTCCCGAAGGCACCCGAACCGACCGCCGTGCCCTCGCCGAAAGGCAAGAACGCCACGCCTGCGCCGGCACCAACTGCGGTGGCGATTGCGATCGGCGCGACGCTTTCGGTCGTGAAGCCGCAGGATGGACCCGACCTGAACTTCGAGTCCGGCAAGGGCAAGCACCGCAAGACGCGCGAGCTGCCGGCGCGCGCGCTGGCGTACGTCGAGCTGTTGCCGACGCACGACGCGACGCTGTCGAGCTTTCCGCGTTTCACGCTCGCCGTTCCGCGCGAGGTCGCATCGCAGTATCGCGATGGTGAGTTCGGTCTGGCGTTATGGAACTCGGGCGAAAAGGACAGCAAGTACCGGCTCGCGGTCGCCGAGCTCGACACGACCTCGACGCCGCCGCCGATCACCATCCGCCAGGTCGCCGCTCCGCCTCCGCCTCCGTCGACCCGGCCCGGCATGTCGCCCGGTCCTTCACCGAGCGGCAGCACCACGCCGCGCCCCTTCGGCTACAACCCGCCGGGTGCTCCGGGCGCGTCGCCGGGCGCGACCGTCGCGCCGTCGGCGGCGCCGACCCTGCCGCCGGAACGGCTGCTCTTCGCCGGAACGGCGACGACGCTCAAGCTGGTCGCGAATCGTCCCGCCGTGTTCGCGTTGTACGCGCTGCCGCATCCGACGACACCCGCACCCAAACCGTCCGGCGCGGTCACATCGAGCGCGCCGGCGACGAACGCGTCGTTGCCCACGGCCGCTCCAACGAAGTCTCCTTAGTGTGTTGGCGCTAACGCGCCAACACTCGCGTTCGGCCTCCGGCCGATCCGCCTTGATCTAAAGATCAAGCCACTTTTTCGAAGACGTCTTCGGTGGCGTCGACGACCAGAATGATCTTGCCCAGGACGTGGCCGCGCTCGAGCCTGCGATGCGCTTCGTCCGCGGCGATGAGACCGTACGTCGCGGCGATCGGTATCTCGATCGTCGCGGCGTCGAACGCCGCGCTGAGGCGCGCGAACGCGGCTGGGTTCGGCACGCCGTCGAACGCGATCGCGCCGGAGTTCGGCGGAACCTCGACGCCGTTCGGGTGCGCGATCGTCGCGCCGTCGCGCAGCGCGCCGATCGCGCGTTCGAGGTCGGGACCGCCGGCGAGCGCGAGCAGCGCGTCGAGTCCGTCGGGTGCAAAGCGCCGAGCGGCGGCGAGCACGTCGTCGTGCTCGGTGTCGAGCGCTTCGTCGACGTGCAATCCACGCAGGAACTCGCGCGCGTCGCGGCCCTTGGCCGTGGCGATCACGCGCGCGCCGCGATGCTTGGCGAACTGCACCGCGAGCATTCCGACGCTGCCGCTCGCGCCGTGGACCAGCACCGACTGTCCGGGCCGCAGCGCCAGCACATCGTCGATGCCGGCGAGCGCGGTCAGCCCGCTGACCGGAACCGCACCGGCTTCGCGAAAGTCGAGCGAGGCGGGAAACGGCGCGACGTGCGCTGCGGCAAGCGCCGCATACTCGGCGTAGAAACCGCCCTTGGTGTCGCCGTCAGCGTAACAGTAAACGGCCTCGCCCAAACGCAACCCTTGAACCGCGTCGCCCAGCTCGGCGATCGTGCCCGAGCCTTCCGCGCCCAGCACGAGCGGGAAGTGCTCCTGGCCGGTGGCCCACTCTCCCCGGCGCGCCTTGGCGTCCCAGATCCCGACTCCCGCGGTGTCGACGCGAACCAGCACCTCGTTGGCACCGACCGAGGGTACGGGAACTTCGCGAACGACGAGCCGTTCGGGTCCGCCGAACGCGTCGATCACCATCGCTTGCATCGTGGCCGGGACCGCGCCGTCCACCCTCATGCGCGCCCTGACCGGCGCCGAGAACGCGCCGGTTGCGTCAGCGGCCGGTTTCGCTCAGCTACCCTGAGCGCGGATTATTTGGGTTCGGGGCTGACCGAGGGGTTGACGACCATCTCCGAGCGGGCGTCTGAATCGGCGGAGAGCGCGGGATTCGGGACCGAGTCGACGGCCGCGGCCGTCGCCGGCAGCACTTCGTTGACGTTGCTGAGCCACTGGCGCTCGTCGGGCAATGGATGCGGCCGGACGGTGAGCGTCACGACGGCCGGTGCGAACGCGCGCCCGACGCGCGCGTCGAGCTGCTTCCACACGTGCAGCACGCGCACGACGTAATTTCGCGTTTCGGTGTAGGGCGGAACGCCGTGATAGCGTTCGACGGCCTTCGGTCCTGCGTTGTATCCCGCGATCGCCAGCTTCGTCGCATTCGGCTTGCCGGCGAAATGATCCATCAGCGTCTTCAGGTACGACGATGTGCCGCGCAGGTTGTCGGCCGGATTCCACGCGTTCACGCCGAGCAGCGCCGCGGTGTGCGGCATCAGCTGGCCCAAGCCGCGCGCGCCGACGCGCGAGATCGCGTTCGAGCGCCACATCGACTCGACGGTGACGATCGACATGATGAAGCGCGGATCGAGATGCGTGCGCCACGCGTCGGCCAGCACCGAGCGCGCGTAGGCGCGCGCCTTCTGGAGCGGGAGCTTCGGATTGATCGTGCGCAGCACGGCTGCGTAGCCCGACTCCGTCGGCGCGGCGGCGGGACGCGCGCTGCCGGCGTTCGCCGGAGCGGCTGCGAAAGTGCACAGACATAAAGTGAAGAGCGCCGCGACGAGACGCAGCGAGCAGAACCGGGTCATCGCAGCCCCCCTTCTGATCCCCGTCCGGCGGGTCCCGCTTGCTCTTGCCGACTTCTGACCGAAATCTGACCCCAGCTTTACGACTGATGGATATCGTCGAGCCAGCGGACCCGCTCGGGCTGCTCGGCGACCGGGATGTCGAGGTTCACCACCACCGGGTCTTGGCCGCTGCGGACCAGGACGCACTCGAGCGGCTGGTCCTCGGCCGCGTTGATCTCCTGGTGCGGGACGAACGGCGGCACGAAGATGAAGTCGCCCGGGCCGGCCTCGGCGACGAACTCCAGCCGCTCGCCCCAGCGCATGCGCGCCCGCCCCCGCACGACGTAGATCACGCTCTCGAGCTCGCCGTGGTGGTGCGCGCTGGTACGCGCGTCGGGATCGATCCGCACCGTGCCTGCCCACAGCCTCTTGGCGCCCGCCGTCGCCGTGGTGATCGCGGCGGCCCGGTTCATCCCCGGCGTCTGCGGCGTGTTGGGATCGAGATCGCAGCCGGCGACGATCCGCACGCCGTCATGCTTCCAGCGCGGCTCAGGTTCCATGGACGCGGCTTCTGCCGAGCGGCTCTGCCACCCGCCTGGGCGGTAACTTGGGACGCCGTCCGGATGCAGTATCTGCGTTTCGGCTCGGCGGAATAATAGCCTCGCTTCAGGAGTTGGGACGGGCGTAGAACATCGCATCGATTTTCGCCCTGCGTGCGCTGCTAATGCCCGCTTGTTGCAAAATGCCGTCAAGAGCAGCAAAGTCCGACGGCGTTCCGTCGGGTTCCACCTTACGAAGGAGGTCCAGAGTGAGGTGAAGCCCCGTTTGAGCCTGTCGATCGAGGACCCATACCTGACGATGATACGCCGAACGCTCGATATTCCTTTGGTTGGCCGCTAAAGCCGCAACGGCCGAGGCTCGGACTTTCGGATCTTGTATTGATTGGGGATCGGGTAAGCCCCAGTAAAGGCGGTTGGCCGGATCGTTGGGATCGTACGTAGGATCGTAAGACTGCTCGATCGCCCTGATGACGTTCGCCCACCCACGAACGAGCGTACGCCGTTGCGCTATGAATGTTTGCGGTTTGAATTCATTGACATCGCCGGCAAACCCCATTTCGTCGGCCGCCGTTCGCAGGTCCGCGAAGGAGTGCGAAGCCGCAAAGCGCTGCAATGCAGCCGACGAGTTCGCGATATGAGTTTCGAAGGCGCCGCTGGTCGGAGTTGCGCGGGACGAGGCTCCTAGGCTCAAGACCAAGCAAATGCTCACGCAGGTAGCGAACGCCCAACGACCTTGTGAAAGCGTGCTCGCGGTTATTGCTACTCTTGAAATTCTCATCGTCCTGATAACCCGATGTCGGAGCGTTGACTGTGGTGTTACCCGATAACATGATCCTTCGTTCTGCTGAGTGCACCCATTTGCAGCGCCTTCCGGAGGGAATCCTCGCGTGCTTGCTCCTGGGCGTTGGTGTCCTCCGCGGCTATCGAAAAAGATCATCTTGGAGCCGGCGCCGGCTCAGAAATGAACCCGTGACGGTGAGCGCCGAGTGGCTACGGACGGTTTTCTCGGTAACATCGGCGACCCACGGCTCGATCCGCGTCTTCGCCCAAAAATGGTAAAACTTGCACTGCTTCATCGTTTGCTCGATAAACGTCGATGCCGAAGCTGGATCGAAGTACACGAAGAGCAGCACGCCGGTGACACTGAGTCGCGTCCCAAAATGCCGTTTGTTGCCGAATTGAAAACCGCCCAGTTGACCCGTCAACTCTCGCATGTCGAGCATGACGTCACTGAACCTTCGCGCCACCGCAACGGCCTCGGCGCCGCCGAGCCCATCCGCCCTGACGGCGGCGACCACGATCGGCTGAGATAGTACGTATTTGAAACATACCGTCCTGGCGAACTCGCGTATCGTGTCGAGCCGGCGCTGCAGAGCGGGTACGTCGAATGAACCTGAGAGGTCGGTTGCGCCAGGTGGAACTTCGACGCCAAAGGCGTGGAGAAGCGTCGGCGCGAGCTTCACGGCCACTCGCATCGACGCACCTAACGGATCGCTGTCCGATGACACCTCCGTCTCGGAAAGTTCGCTAGCGTGGAACTTGAATCGCGCTTTCGCCAACACGCGCTCGAGCCTCTGATCGAATGTCTCCTCGTCGACCGCCGGACTGCTCGTCTTTTCACCCCCATGCACACTCAACAGGTTCGCTGCAATTCGTCGCCGGCCCGCTCTTGAATCCGTGCTCGAAATCGCGATCGTAGGGCGGCCAGGACCCGTGCGCCGTCCTGGCAACTCTGCCACCCGCTTGGCACAGGAGGGGCGTAGCTTCGTCGAATGCTGCCTCAGATGGTGAAGCGTGCGCCTCGTTGACGGCCGGGTCGTCTACGCGGCCTCGGATCTCAACGACTACCTGGCCTGCCCGCACCGGGTCGCGCTCAACCGTCGCGCGCTGCTCCGCGGCGAGCGCCCGCCGCCCGACGACCCGACCCTCGAGATCATCAAGCGCAAGGGCCGCGAGCATGAGCGCCGCGTGCTCGAACAGCTCGAAGCCGACGGCGTCGCAGTCGTGCGGGTTCCCGAGGGCGACGGCACGGTAGCCGACTTGCTGCGCGCGGTCGAGACGACCCGCGCGGCGATGCGCAGCGGAGCGCAGGCGATCTACCAGGCGGCGTTTCTCGACGGAGCGTGGATGGGTCGCGCCGATTTTTTGCTGCGCGTCGACGAGCCGAGCACGCTGGGCACGTGGTCGTACGACGTCGCCGACACCAAGCTCGCGCTCCGCGAGAAGCCGCGCTTTCTGATCCAGCTGTGCACCTATGCGGAATTCGTCGCAGCGGTGCAGGGCGTGCTGCCGCGCACCGTGCGCGCGATCTTCGGCGACGGTAACGAAACCTCGTACGATCCGGCCCGCTACGTCGCGTTCGTTCGCGATGCGCAGCGGCGCTTCGTCGAAGCGGTCGAGTCGCTCGACGCCGATGTCGTGCCCGACCGGATCACGGCCTGCGAGGAGTGCGCGTGGAGCGAGCGTTGCGACGGCGCCCGTCGCGCCGTTGATCACCTGTCGCTGATTGCCGGGATTCGGCGCGATCAGATCAAGCGGCTCAGCGCCGGCGGGATCGTCACGCTCGCCGAGCTGGCGACGGCTGGCGACGACGTGCGTCCGACCACGATGGTCGTCCCGACGTTCACCTCGCTGCGCCGCCAGGCCGCGCTCCAGCTGCACCGGCGCACGACCGGCGAGCATCGCTACGAGCTGCTTCCGGTCAGCGAGCAGCATGGCTTCGCTGCGTTGCCCAGTCCGGCCGACGGCGACGTCTACTTCGACATGGAGGGCGATCCGCTGTACCAGGCGGGGCGCGGGCTCGAGTACCTGTTCGGCGCGTACGTTGCCGACGACGGCGAGGGGACGTACCGGCCGTTCTGGGGTGAGACACCCGACCAGGAGAAGCGCGCGTTCGAGCAGTTCGTCGATTGGCTCGTCGAACACCGCGCGCGTCATCCGCACGCGCACGTCTATCATTACGCGCCGTACGAGAAAACGGCGCTGCGGAAGTTGGCCATGCGGCACGGCACGCGCGAGGAGCAGGTCGACGACCTCCTGCGCGGCGAGGTACTGGTCGACCTGTACGCGGTCGTGCGCGCGGCGCTCGCCCAGTCGCAGGACGGGTATTCGATCAAAAAGCTGGAGGCGTTCTACGCGTTCGTGCGGTCGGCCGACGTGCGCAAGGGCGACCAGTCGATCATCGCGTTCGAAGAGTATCTGCTCGACGCTGCTCGCGACCCGGCCCGCAAGGACGACATCATCCAGTACAACGAGGAGGACTGCGTCTCGACGCATCGGCTGCACGAGTGGCTGCTGCTGCTGCGAGATGAGGCGCGGGCCGCGCAAGGCGTCGAGCTGCCGTTCCGCCCGCAGCGCGACCCGCGGGAGCGCAGCGAAGAGGAACTCGCGCTCGAAGCGTCTCGCGACGAGCAGCAGCGCGCACTCCTCCACGGTGCGGCCGAGGACTCGCCGCGCGCGCTCCTCGCACACGTGCTCGGATATCATCGGCGCGAAGAGAAGCCCGTCTGGTGGGCGCTGTTCGATCGCTACGAGCGCGACTCGGACTTCATCGACGACGATCACGACGCGCTTGGTGGGCTCGCGCTCGCCGACGACGTCGCGCCCTATCTCAACGCGAAGGGCGATCGCAACCTGGTCTACACGTACCGCTTCCCACCGCAGCAGCACAAGCTTGGCAAGACGAAGCCGCATGACCCGCACGCGCGCCGTTCGCTGCTCGGCGAATTGCTGCTGCCGATCGACGACGACGCCCTTGAGGTGCGCATCAAGAAGTCGCCCACGGCACCGCACCCGCGGGCGCTGATCCCCGGCGACCCGATTCCAACCAAGGAACAGCGTGCCGCGCTGCGCCGGCTCGCCGATGCGGTCCTCGACGAAACGGTCGAGCGTCGCTACCCCGCAGCATGGAGCATCCTGACGCGCGCGCGGCCCCGCATCACCGGACTGCACGATGGCGCGGTCGTTCAGCCGGCGGTCCATCCCGGCAACGAGGCGATCATTCCGTCGGACGTCGCCGACCTGGCGCTGCGCCTCGACGACAGCGCGCTGGCGGTGCAAGGGCCGCCCGGCACCGGCAAGACCTACACCGGCGCGCACGTCATCGTCGCATTACTGCGCGCCGGCAAGCGGGTCGGCGTCACGTCGACCGGCCACAAGGCGATCAACAACCTGCTGCACGCGGTCGAAGCCGCGGCAGCAGAGGACGGCTACACGTTCCGCGGCATCAAGAAGCACGACACGAAGAACGAGGACAGCCCGTTCGTCTCGGTGCTTCCGGCCCCGCTGATCGAAAGCACCGACAAGAACGCGACATTCGGCGAGTACGCGCTCGTCGGCGGAACGGCGTGGTTGTTCTCGCGCGAAGACCTAGCGGCGGTCGACTATCTGGTCGTCGACGAGGCCGGCCAAGTCGCGCTGGCCGACGTTCTCGCGATGGCGACGAATGCCCGCAACGTCATCCTGCTCGGTGATCCGCTGCAGCTCGCGCACGTCTCGGTCGGGACCCACCCCGGCGGTGCGGGTGCGTCCGTGCTCGAACACCTGCTGGTCGAAGGCGACGACGTCGTGCGCGGGACGATCCCGCCCGACCGCGGCGTATTCCTCGACCGCACGTTTCGGATGCACCCCGCGCTGTGTGACTTCTTGTCGGCGATGGTCTACGAAGGGCGCCTCCACGCCGCGGCGTCGTGCGAGCGCCAGCGGATCGACGCTCCGTGGTTCAGCGGCGCCGGCCTGCGCTACGTTCCCGTGACGCACGAGCTCAACGGCCAATCGTCGCCGGAGGAGGCCGACGAGGTGGCGCGCATCGTCGAGGGTCTGGTCGGGGGAACGTTCACCGATCGTTTCGGCACGCGGCGGAGGATCGGAGTCGCCGACGTGTTGGTGGTCTCGCCTTACAACGCGCAGGTTCGCCTGCTCAAACGCGTTCTGCGGGCGCGCTTCGGCGACGCGATCCGCGTCGGCACGGTCGACAAGTTCCAAGGTCAGGAGGCACCGGCGGTCATCTACTCGCTGGCGGCCTCGAGCGTCGAGGACGCACCGCGCGGCGCGGACTTCTTGTTCGAGGAGAACCGCTTCAACGTCGCCCTGTCGCGCGGCCGCGCCCTGGCGGTCTTGGTCTGCTCGCCCAAGCTGCTGGCGGCGCGCTGCACGACGGTCGAGCAGCTGCGGGCGGTCGCGACCTTCTGCGCCTTCAAGCAAGCAGCCGAGACCGAGGTCGCCGAGCCGGCGGACTTGCTCCTGCCGCTCTTTAACTAATCTTTTAGTTGACTTTGAAACAAGTCGGGGGTATGCTCCGTACATCGACCACCTAGCGAATTAGTTGAAAGGACCTCCGTCGTGATCCGCACGTTCTTGGCCGGCACCGTCGTCGTTCTCGGCATCCTCACCCTGGGCGCCGACCTGGCCCAGGTGGCCTATCAGGCCGATCAGACCGCCAACACCGTGGTGCTCGCCCGCAACTGAGCGCCGTCGCCGTCGGCGATCAGCGCGAGCAGCGCCGCCGTCGTGACCGTCGTTTCGAACGATGCCTCAACGTGGGCGCGTGAACGCGCACCGCTCAGGTGCCGTTCCAGCGGGTCGGCGAGCATCGTCGCGATCGCTTCCGCCAGCGCGGCGGGATCGCGTTGCGGCACCAGCAGACCTTCGCCGGGCGCGACCAGCTCGGCCAGACTGCCCGTCGCGGTCGACACGACCGGGACGCAGGCGGCCATCGCCTCCATCGCCGCGACGGGGATCCCTTCGTGCTCGCCCTCGCGCTCGGTGCTGGCCAGCACGAAGAGGTCGTAGTCGCTCTGCGCCAGCGCGCGCACGACGTCGGCATGCGGAACGTTGCCCAGCATGCGCACGCGGTCGGCGAGCGCGAACCGCTCGATCACTTGCGCGACCTCGGCGCGCAGCTCGCCGTCGCCGGCCAGATCGCACTCGAACGCGACGCCGCGGTCGCGCAGCTGCGCGAGCGCTTCGAGCAGATACCGGTGCCCTTTCCACTCGCAGAGCCGCGCCGCACACAGAAGGCGCGGCGTGCGCTCAGGCGGCTCGGGCGGGAGCGGCGGAACCTCGACACCGAGATGGAGCGTGACGCAGCGCGCGGCACAGTCGGGCGGCAGTTGGTCGACGAGCTTGCGACGGTTGCGTTCGGAGATGACGCGGGTGAAGCGCGCATCGCGCACCTTTGTCGCCAGCAGGTTGCCGGAGAAGATATCGTGCTGATGCGCCGTGCTGCTGAACGGAATGCCGGTGATGCGGTGTACTACCCACGCGATCGTTGCCGGCGTCGTGAGCCAGGCGGCGTGCACATGATCGACTCCCAGGCGTCGCACCTCGTGGGCGACGGCGAGCGCTTTCGGAAACGCCAGCACGTTCACGACTCGCGCGCGCAGGCTGCTCGGTCCGAACGCGATCTGCAACAACGCGGCCAGCGCGCGCCGCGGCGTCTTCACCGCCTGTCGCAATGCCAACGCCGCGACGCGGAGATCGAACAGCGGCAGCGCGAGCACCTCGGCTCCCAGCTCCGGATAGCAGAGGTTCGCCGACGGCGGGCGCGTGGGGATCAGCACGATCTCCATCTGTCGCGCGATCGAGCGCACCTCGGCCTCGAAGAACTGCTCGGCCGGTGCGCACGGGAACAGCGCGGTCACGTAGGCGAGCTTCACGCGCCGCGTCCTCGTCGCAGCGAATCGTAGAGATCGACGTGCGCGCGCACCATCGTGCCGACGTCGAACTGGGCGCGGGCCGCGGCCTGCGCGCGCTGCGCGATCGTCGCCCGTGCCGCGTCGTCACCGTAGGCGCGCAGGATCGCGGCTGCCAGCGCCTCGGCGTCGAAGCCGGCCGCGACGAAGCCGGTCTCGCCGTCGCGCACGAAGTCGTCGTAGCCCTCCCACGGCGTGATCGCCGGCGCGAGTCCGGCCATCATCGCTTCGCCGAGCGCGAGTGGCATGTACTCCCACAGCGACGGGAGCACGAACAGATCCATCGCCGCGGCGAGCGCCGGCGCGTCGGGCCGATAGCCGAGAAAATCGACGTGCTCGTGCAGACCCCGCGCGTCGGCGAGCTCGCGCAAGTCGGCGGCCAACGGTCCGTCGCCGGCGACGACGAGCCGCATCCGGCTCGCGCCGGAAGCGCGCGCCAGCGCGAGTGCCTCGATCGCCAGGAGCTGGTTCTTTTGCGGCACCAACCGTCCGGCGTTGTAGAGTGCGAATACGTCCGGCCCGAGCCCCAGCTCCGCGCGGAGCGCGTCGCGTGATGCGCCGGACACTGTGGCGACGCCGTTCGGGATGACCGCGATCCGCGCGGGCGCGATCCGCTCTGCGGCTGCTAAACGCCGCCGCTGCGCCTCGGTGAAGACGACGAATCGCGACGTTCTCGCGTGCAACACGCGGTCGGCGACCCAGCGCACCGGGCCGCCCGGCTCCTCGCCGTGGACGGTAAAGACGATCGCCGGAACCCGGGCGAGCAACGCCGCGGCCCGCCCGCCGTATTGACCGGTGTGCAGGTGCGCGTGGACGACGTCGGGCCGCAGCGCGCGCAGCGTGCGCACCAGGCGGGGAAAGTACCCGCGATCGCCGCGCCCGTTCCGGCCGAGGTCGACGACCGGTACGCCGAGGCGCTGGAGCCCCGCTTCGTCGAGCCCCGACGGGTAGATCGAGACGATCGTCAGGTCGACGCCGGCGGCGGCGAGCCCCGGGCCCAGCATGCGTACGACGGCCTCGGCGCCGCCGCCGACGAGGTTCGGAATGAGCTGAACGACCCGCAAACGGTACTTCCCTGTCGCTGCATGCGACGTTACGCACGCTCCCTTAGGGTACACTGGAACCCATGTACCCGGGAGCGCCCGTCTGTCTCGTCATGCCGTTCCACAACGAGGCGGAGCATCTCCCGGCGGTGCTGGCCAGCCTCGCCGCACAGACCGACGCCTCGGGTCGGCCGCTGCGCCCAACCCTCATCGCGGTCGACGACCACTCGACCGACGGCGGGGCCGCGATCGTGCAGCGCTGGCTGGCCGAGTCGGGCTGGGCCGGCGAAGTCGTGCCGTTCGACGCGCGCAACATCGCCGCGGCGCTCAACCGCGGCCTTTCGCGCGTGCCCGACGACGCGTACGTGATCCGCGTCGACGCGCACACGCTCTACGCGCCCGACTACGTGGCGACGATCCTGGGCGCGTTCGCGACCTTGCCGGCCGACGTATGGTGCGTCGGCGGCAACCACGAGCTCACCGCGCCGACGAGCTTCGGGCGCGCGCTGCACGCCGCGTTGTTCTCGAGCCCGATGGGTTTCGGGCCGGCCGACTATCGCACGTTCGAGGACGTTCGGCCGGTGAGCAGCGTGTACTTGGGCGCGTGGCGTCCCGGCGTGCTGCGCAAGCTGGGCGGCTACGACGAACGGTGGCGCGCGAACGAGGACGCCGAGTTGGCCGAGCGGATCCGGGAGAACGGCGGCAGCGTGGTGCGAGTGCCGGCGCACAGCCGTAAGATCCTCACCCGCGGCGCGCGCGCCGCGCTCAAGCAATGGACGCGCTACGGCTACTGGCGCGCGCAGACGATCGCCGCGCACCCGCGCAGCGCGCGGCTGCGCCACGTCGTTCCGCCCGTCGCGTTGGTCGGTGCGGTCGCGCTGGCGATCAGCCCCGCACGCATCGCCCTCTTCCCGCTCGCGGCCGTGTACGCGGTGATGACGGTGATGTTGCGGCCGCCCGGACAGCCGGTCGCCGTCACCGCCGCGTCGCTCGCGTACTTTCCGCTCGTGCACGCGGGATACGCGTGCGGGATGATCGCCGGCGGCTTCGCGAGCCTGGCGCGACGTCCGCGCCCCACGCCTGCGCCGCAGACCTCGTAAAACGATTTCGATGCAGCACGGCTAGCAGGCGCTCTCTCGCCGGTGCGCTCGGGCGCGCGAGGACCGCGCGCGGTTACCATAGTGTCGTAGCTTGGTTGGGTGAGGCGCATCCCGGAACGCTCTTTTGAGGCCTTTCCCAAACCGCACGCCCGCGGACGAGCTAAATGATGCACGCCGACATGACGATGGCGATCGATCGGCCGCTTGCCAGCGCCTATGACCCGTGGCTGGTTGCATTGTCGGTGCTGATCGCGATCGTCGGTGCCTACGTCGCGCTCACGCTCAGCGAGCGTATCGCCAAGCATAGTGGGCTCACCAGGCATCGGTGGCTCGCGGGCGGCGCATTTGCGTTCGGCAGCGCGGTGTGGGCGATGCACTTCACCGGGATGCTCGCACTGCGGCTCCCGATCAGGGTGAGCTACGACGTCCCGCTCGTCGTCATCTCGCTGTTGGCAGCCATTGCGGCGGCGTGGGTCGCGCTGTACGCGATTGCGCGCAAGCGCGTCTCCTGGTTCTCGTTGGTCGCTGCGTCGTTGGCGATGGGCTCGGGGATCGGTAGCATGCACTACATCGGGATGTTCGCGATGCGGATGCCGGCGATGATGGAATGGAATCTGCGCGTCGTCGGATTGTCGGTCGCGGTCGCGGTCGTCCTGTCGTTCGTCGCGCTGCAGTTGAGCATCCGGCTCCGCGCGGCGTCGGGCAGCCGCTTCGGGTGGCACCGGGTAGCTGCGGCATGCGTCATGGGTTCGGCGATCGCGAGCATGCACTACACGGGAATGGCTGCAGCGACGTTCGTCAGCGTCACGACCGGGCCGAGCTCCGGTCTTCATCTCAGCGGCGACGCACTGGGCGTGGGCGCGATCGCATTCATCACGCTGCTGGTGAGCGGCATGGCGGCGCTCCTTGCATTGTTGGACCGGCGCTTCGCTGCGCAAGATTCGGCTTTGTCCCAGACCCAGCGCCGCCTGCGCATGGTAGTCTCGAACGCTCCCGTCGTGCTATTGGCATTCGACGTGAACGGTATCATCACGATCGCCGAAGGACGTCGCCTCAGGGCGCTGCGGCATACGGCGGAGTCGATGGTGGGCCGTTCGTTCTTCGAGATCTACTTCGACGTCCCGGCGCTGATCGACCAGGCGCGCCGGGCACTCGGGGGCGAGGAGCTCACGGCCTTGAGCATGCTCGACGGCATCATGCTCGAGACGCACTGGACGCCGGTATTCATCGGCGACCAGGTCGACAGCGTCGTCGCGGTTGCGACCGATGTGACCAAGCGGCATCGCGCCGAGATCGCCTTGCAGCACCAAGCCCTGCACGACGCGCTGACGGGCCTTCCGAATCGTGCCTTTCTGAACGAGCGGCTGGCCGAGGTGATGGAGGCCGCCGCGCGTACGCGCGAACCCGTTGCGCTCGCGCTGATCGATCTCGACCGCTTCAAGGACGTCAACGACACGATGGGGCACCAAGTCGGTGATGCCGTGCTGCAGGACGTCGCGTCACGCCTGCGCGGCGTGTTGCGCCAGCGCGATCTGGTCGCGCGTTTCGGTGGCGACGAGTTCGCCGTCTTGATGCCGAACACGGGTGAGGCGGAGGCGCGGGCGATCACCCGGCGGCTCACCGAGACGCTGTCCTCGCCGTCGGTCGTCGTCGGTCGGTCGCTCGACGTGGGCGGCAGCATCGGCCTAGCGCTGTCGCCGCCGCACGGGCCGAATCCGGCGATCCTGCTGCGAAAGGCCGACGTCGCGATGTATGCGGCCAAGCGGGGCGGCGGCGGCTGCGTGGTCTACGACGCAACGCTCGACCACCTCGAAGAGCAGTTGCGCAAAGCACTGCAGAACGGTGATTTCAGGCTCGACTACCAGCCGATCTACGAGCTCAACGGCCCCTTGTGCGGCGCAGAAGCATTGCTGCGCTGGCCTCAGCCCGGCGGGACGACCGTTCAGCCCAATGACTTCATCCCCTTCGCCGAAGAGTCGGGACTGATCGTCCCGATCGGCGCTTGGGTGTTGCGCACCGCCTGCGCGCAGAACGCGGCGTGGAACCGTGCCGGCCGGCAGCTGGTGGTGAGCGTCAACGTGTCGGCCAAACAAGTTGCGGATCCGAACTTCGCCCAAACCGTGCGAGCTGCGCTGCGTGAGTCGGGTTTGGAGCCGCAGCGGCTCGAGCTCGAGCTCACCGAGACGTCGGTCAGCGCAAAAATCGAGCGCATCGTCGCCGTTTTCAACGAGCTGCGCGACCTTGGCGTGCGCATTGCGATCGACGATTTCGGCACCGGCTACAACTCGCTGGCGACGCTGCGCTGGTACGAGGTCGATACGCTCAAGCTCGATCGGTGCTTCGTCACCGACATCACCGAGAATCCGGTCGACCGCGCGATCGCGTCGGCGGTGATCACCGCCGCGCACGCGCTCGATCTGTGCGTCGTCGCGGAGGGCATCGAGACCGCCGAACAGCTCGCCGCGCTCGTCGCGCTCGGGAGCGATCGCGGACAGGGTTATCTGTTCTCGAAGGCCGTCTCGCCGGATGTCTTCGCGCAGCTGCCGGACTTCGCGCGCTCGCTCGCCGCAGCCTGACCCGATCGGACCGATCGCCGAGACGAGGGTTCCGCGATTCGGGCGAGAATCGACGCTGTCTCCTGAATCGCCGGACCAACGGGTGTTGAAGTGGGTGTTCTTCGTGCTATTCGGACCGCGGCGTGGGTGCGCCGCACCGTGGTACTCGCCACGGCGCTGGCATTCTGCGCCGCCGGGGCAATCGTGAAACTGGTCGGGATACCGTCGGCGTCGGCCCAGCCGGCCTCGAGTCCGGCAAGTCCGCCTTTCGCCGCCGTTCCCCGCTTTGCCACCGGACGCGCCGCGCCGCGCACGCTCGGGCTCCTGCGTGCCGCGCCGTCGGCGTGCCATCCCGGACCCGAGCGAATTCCATCCGGGACGAATGACGTGTACGTCGATCTGCCGCTCGAGCGCGTCGCGGCGAGCATCAACAATCCGACCGACGAGGCGACGGACCAGCTCGAGCTGCGCACGTACAGCGGCTGCCTGACCTCGCCGTTGATCGACGCGCGGCCCGGCGACACGCTGCACGTCGCGCTGCACAACCAGCTCGACGCGAACGACCCGACATGCGGCGCGACGCCCGCGCCGTATCTGCTGTTGCCGGATGGTGTCGGCTGCTTCAACACGACCAATCTCCACACGCACGGGCTTCACGTTTCGCCGAGCGGGATCAGCGACAACGTGCTGCGTGCGATGCCACCGTCGGGATCGCCGTATTCGGTCGTGATCCAGCTGCCCAAGGATCATCCCGCCGGAACGTTCTGGTACCACGCGCACATGCACGGCTCGACGGCGGTCGGCGTATCGAGCGGCGACGCCGGCGTGTTGATCGTGCGCGGCGTTCGCGACTGGGCACATCGCGCCCAGAACCATGGCATCGTCGACGTGGACACGATCCTGCACGGCCCCGACAGCGTGCCTTTTCCCGACAGCGTGTTCTTGCTGCAGCAGATCGCGTACGGCTGCTTCTGGCAACCTGCCGCATCGCCGAATCCGAATGCGACCACCGGGCCGTACGACAACCTCATCACGACCAAGGGTCTGTACACGACGGCCGAGTCGCAACTGCCGTCGCCGGCCACGCCGCCGCCGTCGGCCAACGCGCCCTGGACGTGCGCGTACGCACCGGGCCAACCGGGGACGATCACCAAAGGCGTCGTCGAGAACTTCCAGACGCAGCTGTTCTCGCCGACGATCTGGGATACGAACGGCCGCTTCACCAGCATCAATGGCGTCGTTCAGCCGACGATCACCGTGCCCGCCGGCGCGATTCAGCGCTGGCGATTCGTGCACGCCGGGATCCACGACACGATCAACCTCCAGGTGCTGCGCATGACGCCGCTACCGGCGGCGAACGGCCGGGCCGTTTCGCTGGTGAGCGCGCTGGCCGGAAAGTCGCGCGTGGAACAAGCCGCGGTCCTCAAGAGCGCATGCGTCGCGACACGGAGCGCCGTCGTCCCGCAGCTCGAGATCGCCGACGACGGCCTGACGCGCCGGAAGATCAACACGATCGCTCTCGCGCCGGCGGGGATCGCCACGATCGTTCCGCCGGTCGGGTCGAACTATCTGCAGCCCGGCTATCGAAGCGACATCCTCGTCGCGTTTCCCGCCCCGGGCGACTACTGTCTGCTCGATCAAGCCGCGCCGCCCGGCGAGCGCGTGATCGTGAACCAGAAGACGGGCCAGGCCAGCGGCAACGGCGGCAACGGTCCGTCGGTCCCGCAGCTGCTGGCATACGTTCACGTCCAGGGCGGGACGCCGATCAGCGGCGACGTGCGCACGTACATCCTCAACACGATCTACGCGGGGAATCCGCAGCTGCCGCCGGCCGTGCGGACCGGGTTGCGCGCGGGCGACCTGACTTCGTTCGCGCCGTTCGTCGAGCTGGCGCCGCCGCACCCGCAGCTCCAGCCGGCCCCGACGGCCTACTTCGGGATCGGCTTCAACCCGCCGATCGGGGCGAACGGCTTCGGCGTCAACGGCTACGGCTACGACCCGAACTTGGTTCAATCCAAGCTCATCCGACAACTCGGTACGACGGACGACTGGGACGTCGCGATCCAGCACACGGGGATCGACGAGCCCCACATCTTCCACATTCACGTCAATCCGTTCGAGGTCATTGACGTCCAGAAGGTCTCGACCGTCAACGGCAAGATCGTCAAACACTCGATCTTCGACCCGCGGACGGGACAATGCAATGCCTTTGCCGTTCAGGGCGGTGGACATCTGGCCGATCAGTATTGCGGGCTCTACCACGTCTTTCGCGACACGCTGTTCATCGAGAACGGCTACGACGTCACGCTGCGCACCAAGTACGTGCGCTACACCGGCGAGTTCGTGCTGCACTGTCACATCCTGGACCACGAGGACGCCGGGATGATGGCCAACGTCATGATCGTCAACGATCGCCTGCACCCGCCGCCGCCGGCGATGGTCATGATGCCCGCGCATCATCACACGAACACGAGCCACCTGCGCTAAGCCGACAAGATCGGAGCGTACCATGAGTTCTGAGCCGCAGACCTCCGACGTCCCGCGCCATCAGCGCTTCCGCAACGTCATGGACGCGGCCGCGGGTTCGGCCAACCCGCAGTACGACGGCTACGGGCGCTTCTGGAACCTGCCGCTCTCGGATCTGCGCGACGTGACGATCTACGGTATCCCGATGATGCGAGGTGCGGTGCCGGGCCTGGTCACCGGGCTGCGCGGGCTCTACCCGTTCGACGGATCGCAGTACCCGCGGCTTCCCTGGGGCGGTTCGCCGGTCGCCGAGTCCGACGTCCGCTTCATCGCAGCGTGGATCGCCGACGGCTGCCCCGGTGAGAGCGAGGACGTGGCGGCGCCCGCGGCGCAAGACGCCGCCGCCGTACACGCGCTGGCGACCGGCGCCGCGGCCCACGCGGCGTTCGCGGGCCCGGTGAACGCGCTTGCCGGACCGGGACGTCTGCGCCAGCGCAAGAACGTGAACTTCCTCACCGCCGACGAACTCGGGCGGCTGCGCACGGCGATCGCCAAGATGAAGTCGCTCGACACGTTCACCTCGGACGAACGGAGCTTCGCCTACTGGGCGCGGATCCACGCCGAGCAGTGCCAGCACGGCTGGGAAGAGTTCCTCACCTGGCACCGGCTGTATCTGTACTTCTTCGAGCTGCAGCTGCAGGATATCGATCCGACCGTCACGCTGCCGTACTGGGACTGGGCGGCGGATGCCGCAAACCTGGCCCTGTCGATCGCCGACATGGGGAACGCGACCAACGACAACGGCATCGTCCCCGAAGCGTATCGCTGCTGGATCGACGACGCCGCCGTCCAGCGGCTGGCCGACGGCGGCGACGTTCCGGCGGAGACGCTCGCGAAGCTGCGCACGATGGTGGGGGCGCCGGCGGAGAACTCGGGCGCGCGGTTCTTCCAGAAAGCCGGCATCACGTACGGTGCGGACCCCGCGAGCAAGGCGATCCGCGCCCAGCTCGAGCTCGTGAACCCGCTGTTCGACTGGAACCGTTGGCCGGGAGGCAACGGGAACCTCATCTTCGAGGCCTACCCGACGAAGACGGACGAGACGAGCATCCTGGGCTTGACGAGCTTCTTCGCGTTCGGCAGCGGCCCGATGGACGATCAGTACTTCGGCGCGCTCGAGAACATCCACAACCTGATTCACAACTTCAGCGGCGGGGCCAACCCGTATGCGAACCTGCCCGGCGAGCCGGCCACCGGCGACATGGTGAACGCCGGCGTCACCGCGTTCGATCCGCTCTTCTGGGCGCACCATGCGAACGTCGATCGCATCTGGTCGGTGTGGCAGGGACTCAATCCGAATGCCGGCCCCGACAACCCGGCCACGGTTCTGCCACCGTGGAACATGACGGTCGCCGACAGCGCCGACATTGCGAAGCTCGGCTACGAGTACGCCGTCGACTCACTGACGTTCCCGACCGACAACGACGTCCCGCTGCAACAGTTCCGCTCCGCCGACGTCGCAATCCATCCGGACGTGCTGACGGCGTACCGGCGCGCGGAGATACGGCTGCACGCGGTGCAGCACGTGACCCGCGCCGGTTTTTACGTGCGGGCGTTCTTGAATTCCCCCGGCGCGACCATCGACACGCCGACGCGCGGCAACGACCACTACGTCGGCCAGTTCAGCATGTTCACCGGCCTGTGCATCGGCGGTCCCGGGCACTGCGCGGTGCCCAAACCGCGGTCGCGGCACTTCGACCGGCGCCCGCCTCCGCACAAGCTGCCCTCCAGCGTGCGCTTCGACGCGACCGACGCGGTGCGCGCGCTTTCAGCCGCCGGCGCGCCCAGCTTCCAGGTGAACCTCATCGTGCTCAACACGGACGGGACACCGGCTGACGACGCGCTGCTCATCGACGGTGTTTCCCTCAACTTCATCGCGTGACCGAACTCCCGCACGAGGTTCTCATGCCGGCAACGCTCCGTATCCATCCCTCGATCGGGATCGCCCGACTCGGCAACAGCCCGTCGTCGTTCTACATCGCTCCCGAATCGGCCGGTGCGCTACCGATCGAGTGTGACGAGAACGGCATCCCCAGCGTGCCGCCCGCGACGGTATCGAGCTTCAAAGACGACGAAGGCCGAATTCGGCGCCAAGCCGCGCGATTTCGCATCTACGTCTACGATGAGGATGACCCGGGCGGGCGCGAGCTCGAGGTCGGCGCCGAGGTCACGATCCGGGATGCGCGTTCCGGGCAAGTGCGCACGATACGCGTGGACGACGTCTCCTGGAACGTCTACCTGGCGAACAAGAAGGCGAGCTGGTACGAGTTTCAGCAGACCAACGGCGAGCACGGCTACGATCCGAGCCATCCGCTGCGCAACGCCGACATCGTCAACGCCGAAGAGCGCCAGCGGCTGATCATCGACCCTGGCTCCCGCACCGTGCGCTACGGGGATCCGAAGCAGCGCCGAGCCTCGTTCGCGGCGAGCGGCGATCCGACGCAGACCTACCCGCCGCCGTCGATCGTTCCCAATGCGATCCAGACGCTCGGCGATCTCTTGTGCACGCAGGTCGACAAGCACAGCAGGCTTCTGGTACTCGGCGGGCACGGCAACTCGGGCTCGATGAAGAGCAGCTTCGGAAACCCCAAGATCGAAAGCTACGCCAACAACGACGGCTGGTTCGACGACATCTCCGACGGGCAGGTCACCGCCAGCATCAGCTGCACGCTGTTGAAGATCAACGGGGTCGCGGTGCTGCCCGGCACCGGTCAGCCGCCGGTCCCCGTGGACGACCCGGCCTGGGTGATCGTCGGCTACCCGCGCTACGCGCCGCAGGTCGTCGATATCATCACGATGGACGAGCTGATCTACGATGTCTCGGTCCGCAACTTTGCGTACGCACCGTACATCTACGGC
>Ga0302325_10003186_pt1 | contig 38958 bp, 35 predicted proteins | sample Palsa_T0_2_FD_201948 | JGI IMG/M metagenome (GOLD analysis project Ga0302325, IMG submission 201948) | Peat permafrost microbial communities from Stordalen Mire near Abisko, Sweden - Palsa_T0_2 | ecosystem: Environmental > Terrestrial > Soil > Palsa > Peat permafrost | place: Sweden: Abisko...
CCTCGCAGCTGCGTTTTCCGTCCGCCGAGTGGTGCGCCGCCTATCAGGTGGCCATCAACGCCAACCCCGGGTACCGCGCTGCGGCGAAGGATTGGACGCACGGACCGGTCGCGATGGTGGTCGCCGCCGAGCCAGCCATCGGACTGCCCGAGGACATGGCGATGTGGCTCGACGTCCACCAGGGCGAGTGTCGGAGCTGCCGGTTGGTGTCGCGCGCCGAGGCGGAAACGGCTTCATTCGTGCTCGTCGGCACCTATGCGCGATGGAAGGAAGTCATCCGAAAGGAGCTCGATCCCACCAAGGGGATGATGCAGAACAAGCTCAAACTCACCAAGGGTCACATGCCCACGATGGTGAAGTACGTGAGCTCCAACAAGGAGCTCGTCGAGTCGACGACCAAGGTGCCGACGAGGTTCTTGGACGAGTGACTTGAAGACAGAACTTGACCAACGCACGCAAGTTCTTCGATCATCGTCATCGTGAATGCGAACGCGGCGCCTCCGATGGTGCTGGTCGCCGATGACGAGCCGCAGATGTTGGAGCTCGTCACCCGCCACCTGCGGTCAATCAGTCCCAAGCTCGAAGTGATCGAGGCGTCCGATGGAGACGACGCGTGGAGGCTCGCGCGCGAGCGCCTGCCCGACCTCGTCGTTCTCGACGTAATGATGCCGGGAATGAGCGGCTGGGAGGTGTGCCGCAAGATCCGGCAAGACGCCGCCCTGGCTCATACCGGCGTGCTGATGCTCACCGGTATCGGCGAGAGCTTGAACGAAGCGACGAGCCCCCTCTTCGGGGCCGACGAGTACATCGACAAGCCGTTCGAGTTCGAGCAGCTCGACGCAAAGATCCTCTCGGTGCTGGCGCGGCGAGCCGCCCAGCGCGAAGCAGTCCCCCGCCCTGTTGCCAACTCGGTGCCGGTTTCGCCGGCCCGCGGAGGGAAGAGGGTGGGAGGGCCGGCGAGACCGAAGGCGGCCACGCGCCCGAAAGGGCCGCGGTCGTCCAAGGCCAAACCGGTGGTGTTGAAACAACGGAAGAGGCGGGGGGCAACGCTCACCGCCGACAAGAAGAAAGGAAAGAAGACCATGGCTGCTAAAAAGGCAAAGAAGGCGAAGAAGGCTGCAAAGAAGACCGCGAAGAAGGGGAAGAAGAAGTAGTTTCCACCCTTTCGGGTTCTCGCGCGGGTCCGCACGACCGCGCGGGCGGCGCTCTGGCGTGTGAGCGTGCTTCGATGGGGAGGCCGGCCTAGCGGCTTGGCCTTCGCCTTCGAGAAACGCGCGTTTTCCAAACTGCGCGACGCGCCTACATTCCTCCTATGACGAATCCGTTCACGGAGGAGCATCAACATTTTCGTGCCTCGGTGAGGCAATTCTGCGAGCGGGAGCTGGCCCCGCACGTGGCCGAGTGGGAACGCGACGAGCTGTTCCCCAACTGGGTATTCAAGCGCGCCGGCGAGCTGGGGATCCTCGGCGCGCACTACCCGACCGACGTCGGGGGCGCCGGCGGGGATTTTTGGTTCAGCGTCGCCAAGAGCGAGGAGCTGCCGCGGTGCCTGATGGCGGGCGTCTCGATGGGACTCCTGGTTCAGGCCGACATGGCGACGCCGGTCATCAACGACCTGGGAACCGCCGAGCAGAAGGCCGAGTTCCTCGCGCCGGCCATTCGCGGCGAGAAAATCGCCGCGCTCGGCGTGAGCGAACCCAACGCCGGCAGCGACGTCGCGGGGATCGAGACCGTGGCTCGTCGCGACGGCGACGACTACCTCATCAATGGGTCCAAGACGTTCATCACGAACGGGACGCGCGCCGACTTCGTCACCCTCTTGGCCAAGACGACGCCGGAGGCCGGCGCGCGCGGTTGCAGCTTCTTTCTCGTCCCCACGAACACGCGCGGCTTTCACGTCGCGAAAAAGCTCAAGAAGATCGGCAATCACTCGAGCGACACGGCCGAGCTTCACTTCGACGAGATGCGCGCCCCGAAGCGCTACCTGCTCGGCGACGAGAACATGGGGTTCATGTACCTCATGCAAAACTTCCAGAGCGAACGCATCATCGCCTGCACGACCGCGGTGTCCGGGGCCGACCTGATGCTGCAGGAGGCCATTCAATACGGGCGCGACCGCAAGGCGTTCGGCAAGCCGATCATCAAGCGCGAATACTGGCAGCACAAGTTCGTCGACTTGACGGCCAAGGTCGAGGCCGCGCGCGCCCTCGGGTACCGCGGGGCCGAGGCGTACAACGCCGACAAGTACGTCCGCGGTGATGCCGTATCGATGGAGACGGTAAAGCTCATCAGCCTCGGGAAGATCTTCGTCGGCGACGTCACCAGCGAGGTCGCGGACCAGTGTCTCCAGTTTCACGGCGGCTGGGGCTACATCGAGGAGTTCCATGTCGCGCGCGCATGGCGCGACCAGCGGCTATTCCGGATCGGCGGTGGCACCACGGAGACGCTGCGTTACTACGTGGCCAAGCTGATGGGCCTCTGAGCGGGCGCGTCAGCTCGACAGGGGGAACGCTTCGCGGAAGCTGCGAATCGTGTCGAGCTCGTCGTGTTCGTGGGCGAACCCCGTCTGCTGGCGGAAGGCTCGGGCATCGACCACGACGGGGTACTTGAGGTGCTGGACGGCGCCGGGGGGCAACGTCGGAAGCCCGAAACGGCCCAAGGTGCCGGACAAGACGAACTCCGGCAACGGGATCGGCGTCCGCCCGGCCTCGCGGATCACCGTCGATAGCGGGAGCGCCTGCGGGCCCGCGACGTTGAAGACCCCGCGAGGTCGCTTCTCGAGCGTCAGCACGACTGCGCGAACGAGGTCGTCCTCGTGGAGAAATTGAAAGAGCGGGTCGAACCCGAAGACTTGCGGCACGAGCCTCCCGCGAATGAACCCGGAAAGTGTGCCGTGTCCGCTCGGGCCGAGCGTGTAGCAGACGCGCAAGACCGTGGTCGCGAGCTCGGGGAAGCGCCACAAGGCGCTCGCTGCGTAGAGGTCGGCGGCGACGAGATCGGCGAGCTCCGGGAAGCGATTCAGCTCGAGGGGTGGCTCGTCCTCCGTGTGAAAAAGTGGAGACGCGGGGCCGGCCCCGTAGAACGTGTGGCGTCCGACGAACACGCAGTGCTCGACGCCGTAAGCGCGCGCGTACTCGAACGCCGCGCGGGTCCCGCCCAAGTTGATCTGGTAGCGCTCTTCGCCGGAGACCATCAGCGACGTGACGGTGGCCATGTGGATCATCGCCTGAGGGCGCACCCGTCGAAAGACGTCTTCCGCGGCGCGCTTGCGCACGTCGACCTCGTGGAACTCGAACGGGGCGTCGGGCCAGGGGCGCCGGTCCATGCCGACGACCTCGTGTCCGTCGGCCGTGAGCTGCAGGCCCACCTTCCTGGCGAGAATCCCCGCCGCGCCTGGGATGACCACCCTCATGTCCGCTCGGGAAGCGCGGCGGGTTCACCGCGGCGTCGGCTTGCACCGGCAGAGAGCATCCCGGCGATGACCTCTTTGACCTTGTCGACGTACCCGTGCACGACGGCGTCGTCCTCGTTGCCCGTCCCCTCGAACCGGAGCGGGGCCGCGTATTCGATCTCGATCTTGGCCGGGAGCGCCACCGGGAGTCCATACGCCACGATGGGCACGTAGGGGAGACCGAACACGCGACCGACGTTGTACGAGTTCGCGACCGTGGGAAAGGCCTCGCCGCCCCCGAGCACCGCGACGGGGACGATGGGGCTCTTGGTCTTCAGCGCGAGCCGGATGAAGCCGGAGCCGAACTCGACGAGCGAATGCCGCTCCTTGAACAGCTTGGCGGTGCCGCGGGCGCCTTCGGGGAACACGAGCAAGAGCCGCTCGTCCTCGAGGAGTCGATCGGCGTGCTCCGGCAGGCCCGTGAGCATCCCCGCGCGGTTCGCGAGCCGACCCAAAAGGGGAACCCGATTGATGAACTTCTCGGCCATACCCTGCGCGAGCCGAGGTGGATCCATGTCCAAGAGACACGACATGACGACCATCGCGGCGTCGATGGCGATCCCGCCGGAATGATTCCCGACGAGCATCGCCCGGCCGCGGGCCGGCACGTGCTCGATCCCCCGGGACGAGACCGTGAAGTACCACCGGTAGAACGCGGCGACCGCGGTTCCCCAGAAGACGAGGTCCTTCTTGGAGATGCCGTAAGGGTCGAGGCCCAGCGAATTGAACGGGAGGTCGAGGCGGTCGACGGCTTCGCGGACCTGCTTGTCGATGCGCACGGGAGCGGGCCCAGGATACCCGCTTCAGGCATCTCGACCCAGCCGCAGCTTTTCCTCTTGGCCAACATGGAAAAAGCGCCACAATTCGGCCTGGAGCTCGCCGAACCGGGCCGTCTGTACGAAGTCACGCTCCAAACGCCGCACGAACCCGTGCGCCGCTGCGTTCGCGACGCGATAGCGCTCCCCGAGCTCGCTCTCCGCGCCGTGGACGAACGCGACCTGCTCGTACAGGTGCGTGCGCAGCGACGCGCTCCGGTTCGCGTCGAAGCGACGGATCGACGCGGCCATCACGACCCACTTGTCGACCTCCGCCTGGACCTCGAGCTCGAGGCGGGTCGCTGCGCGCATCAGCCGCGCTCGCTCGGCCAGGTAGACGAAATGGCTCACCCCCTCGATGAGTTGGCAGAGGGTGTCGAGCTCCGTGTCGTTGCCGAGGGACGGCAGTGCAACGCTGATCTCGACGGCGCCATCCTCCGCGCCGCGCACGAGTACAGTCTCGCGCTCTCCGTCATCGACCCTTCGGACGAAGTCCCCAACGTCGGCGGTGGGGATGAGGCGGTACAGGCGCTCGAGGCCGCGCTGAACCCGTCTTGCCAGCGCTCGCTCGCGCACCAGGGACACACCGTTCCCCGCGAGCGCGTCCGCACCACTCACTGAAGCACGCCTTTTCCGCCGCGCGTGGGCATCAGGCCATGGGACGTGAGCGCGCATGCCAGGCGGTCGCTGCCGGTCTTGAGCCAACGCTCGTACGCCTTCACCAGGCCACGCGAGTTCTCGATGCCCATCGCCACCGTGGTGTCGGCGATGTCGGAGAACACGCCGACGAACGCGTCGAAGTTCAAGGCCAGCTCGGCGAACAGGTCGGGCGCCGTCTGTGCCTCCGGCCCCCGCCGAAGGATCGAGCCAGCCGCGCCATACGCTCGTGTCCCCAGGCCCCGCAGATACCGGGGGTCGACGCCGCGGGCCTCGAAGTGATCGCCGAAGAAGCCGCAGCCATAGAGCACCCCGTCGCCAAGTGTACGCAGGCGCTCGAAGCGCTCGGCCGGGTCCGCTACGTGGACCGCCTCGTCCAGCAGTAGCGTCAGGGGCCGATCGAGGGTCGCGTCGGCACGAACGTCGGGGTGGGCGTAGTCTGTAAGGAGGCCCACGAGGTAGCTCGTCGCCCCTTCCGTGGCTTCGACCCGCTGAGCGCGGAGCGCGTCTTCCACGACCTCGTGAAAGAAGTGCGACACCGACCGGGCAGCAACGATCGCCATACGAGTCCTAGTTTACGCCTCTACAATTTTCTAAGCGGTTTCGGGGGCCTTCGCAATTTTGTGACGGGCGTGGTTCGCAGAAACGACACGCCAATGTGGCACCCGAAGGGGTCGAGTGCTCATCGTGTGCGCAGTGGTCGCGGGGACTTCCAAAGAGGCCGGGATTGCATGGGATTGTGAAATGCGCCGGCCAGATGGCGCAGGGCCTTGACGGCCCAAAGCGTCGAGTTACTTTCGGTCGCGCGGTTGGCACTCACCTGATGTGAGTGCCAGCAATCCGCCTCACGCTCGCCTGTCCCCACCCGGGTGGCGGCGCGGCGACCACAACCCATTCACGGAGAGAACCCATGGCCAGCATTCGTCCGCTTCATGATCGCGTCATCGTCAAGCGTGTAAAGGAGGAAGAGAAGACGAAGGGCGGCATCATCATCCCGGACACCGCCAAAGAGAAGCCGATCGAGGGCGAAGTCATCGCCGTCGGCAACGGCAAGATCCTCGAAGACGGCACCGTCCGGAAGCTGGACGTCAAGGTCGGTGACCGCGTCCTCTTCGGCAAGTACGGCGGGACCGAGGTCAAAGTCGACGGCGAAGAGCGGCTCATCCTGCGCGAGGACGACATCCTCGGCGTTCTGGAGAAGTGACTCACCCGGCGTGACGGGCCCTTGACCCGCCGCCCTTACCGACCGCCGAGAAGTCGGTCCAATCCCAAAGACTCCATTCACGAAAGGGTATCCCATGGCTGCGAAGGAAATTGTCTACAACGAGCACGCACGAAATCAGATTCTTGCCGGCGTCAACGCCCTGGCCGATGCGGTCAAGGTCACGCTCGGCCCCAAGGGCCGCAACGTAGTCATCGAGAAGAGCTTCGGCTCTCCGACGGTGACCAAGGACGGCGTGACGGTCGCCAAGGAAATCGAGCTGGAGAACCGGTTCGAGAACATGGGCGCGCAGATGGTTCGCGAAGTCGCCTCGAAGACGAGCGATGTCGCCGGTGACGGGACGACGACGGCCACGGTGCTCGCCCAGGCGATCTACCGCGAGGGCAGCAAGCTCGTCGCGGCCGGCCACAACCCGATGGAGATCAAGCGCGGGATCGACAAGGCCGTCGAGGCGGTCGTCGAGTCGCTCAAGAAGATCGCCAAGCAGACCAAGGATCCCAAGGAGATCGAGCACGTCGGCACGATCAGCGCGAACGGGGACAAGGAAATCGGAACGAAGCTCGCCGAGGCGATGCAGAAGGTCGGCAAGGAAGGCGTCATCACCGTCGAGGAGAGCAAGACGGCCGAGACGACGCTCGAAGTGGTCGAGGGCATGCAGTTCGACCGCGGCTACCTCTCGCCGTACTTCGTCACCGACCCGGAGCGTATGGAGGTCGTGCTCGAGGACGCGTATATCCTCATCAGCGAGAAAAAGATCTCGAACATGAAGGATCTCCTCCCGGTGCTCGAGGCGATCGCGCGGAGCCAGAAGCCGCTGCTGATCATCGCCGAGGACATCGAGGGCGAGGCGCTCGCGACGCTCGTCGTCAACAAGCTGCGCGGCACGCTGCATTGTGCCGCCACGAAGGCGCCGGGCTTCGGCGATCGCCGCAAGGAGATGCTGAAGGACATCGCGGTGCTCACGGGCGGTCAGGTCATCGCCGAGGAGCTCGGCCTCAAGCTCGAGAACGTCACGATCAGCGACCTGGGCCGCGCCAAGCGCATCACCCAGGACAAGGACAACTCGACGATCGTCGACGGTGCGGGCGACAAGAACGGCATCAAGGGTCGCATCGAGGAGATCCGCAAGCAGATCGAGACGACGACCAGCGATTACGACCGCGAGAAGCTCCAGGAGCGCCTGGCGAAGCTGGTCGGTGGCGTCGCGGTGGTCAAGGTCGGTGCGGCCACCGAGACTGAGATGAAGGAGAAGAAGGCTCGCGTCGAAGACGCGCTCCACGCGACGCGCGCGGCCGTCGAAGAAGGCGTCGTCCCCGGAGGCGGCGTCGCGCTGCTGCGCGGACAGGCCGCACTCGAAGGCCTGAAGGTGCCCGACGATCAAAAGGCGGGCGTGCAGATCATCCGCCGCGCGCTCGAGGAGCCGCTCCGCATGATCTCGCAGAACGCGGGCCTCGAAGGCTCGATCGTCATCAACAAGGTGCGCGAGGGCAAGGACGACTTCGGGTACAACGCCGCGAACGACTCTTATGGCAACCTGCTCGCCATGGGCGTCATCGACCCGGTGAAGGTCGTGCGCACCGCCCTGCAGAACGCTGCCAGCGTCGCCGGCCTCATGCTGACGACCGAGTGCCTCGTCGCGGAGCGCCCCAAGGAGGAGAAGGCGGCCGCCGGCGGACATGCCGGTCACGGACACGGGGACTTCTGAGCGCGCGACTCGCGCAGCTTGGAGGCACAAAAAACGAGGCCTCGGAGGCGGTCAGCCTTCGGGGCCTCGCCCGTTTTGTTCTACGGTGTAGCTCCATGGACCAAGCGGCCAGGAAGTCAGCCGGGTATCGGGAGGGCTGGCTTGCTCACGGCTTGGCGCTGCTGGTCATGATGGCCCTCGGGTGCGGGGCCAAGAGCCGTCCGCCCGCGCCGCCGCCGGGATCGCCTGCTCACACTGTCAGCGCGGTGGTTCTCGTCAACGGCTGCGCGCACCTCGGGGTGGACAACGCCAAACTCGCGCAGGCCGCGATGAACCAGCTGGTCGACGGCTGCGGATCGTTCACGGGCGGGCGCGTGCAGTTCAGCGCGACGTTGCTTCCGGGCGGTGCGATTCAATTCGTCCAGAGCCCCGATCCGGCGCAGGCGATCCCGGTCTGCGTCCTCACGCACCCGCTCGCGCATCGCGTTCATCTCCAGAACGCCTGTACCCTCGACGTGCGACTCGAGGAAGGCTCGGTCGAAGTGCCCAAGGCCACGACCGCTCCCTGATCGCCAGGCCCGGCTCCTGGGCTCACTTGCACCCGTAGGCGTCCGCCGGTATGGGCACGCGACGTCGATGTTTCGCTGCTGGGGGCTCTTGCCGATCGCCTTGCCCGGCGCGGTTTTCGTCGGCTCTCGGCTCGGCGCGGCGGTGTTCCCGGGCGGCGCGCGGCTGGATCGCGCGCTCGGGGGCGTCGTCCTCTTCGGCGCTGTCACGTTGGCGGTAGTGCAAGGCCTCGGTGCGGCGCAGCTTCTCGGCCAAAAGGCGCTGATCGTCGCCCTCGCCCTCGCGGCGCTGGGAGCGGCGCGGCTCGCCAGCGCCCCTCGCCGAGGCCCACGCGGCTCCATAGTGACGATCGCGACCGCTCCGCTCGTCGTGGTCGCCGCGGTTGCTGTCGCAGTCGTGTTGCTCGCCGCGTACTGGCTGCCCGTCTGGCAATGGGACGCCCTCGGATACCACCTGCCGTACGTGAACTTCCTGCTTCAGGGCGGCGGTAGCCGGGGAGTGCCGCACGACATGCCGTACGTGTCGACCTACCCGCACGTCATCGAGACGTTCGTCGCCGCGCTGCGCGCGATGCTCCCAGACGATCGCTTGGTCGACCTGGCGCAGATCCCGTTCGCGCTCGTCGGTGTTGCCGCGATCGCCGGGATCGCGCGATGTCTGGGGGCTTCGCTCCCCCACGCCGTCGCGGCGGGGTCCGCCTGGATCGTCCTGCCCGCAGTCTTCCTGCAAATGCCCACGGACTACGTCGACGTTGGCAGTGCGGCGTGGCTCCTCGTGTCGATCTTCTTCCTGCTCTCGGCCAGCGAATCCGCGGCCGACGACACGAGGGACCGCAGGTCGCGGCTACTCCTCGGCGGCGTCGCCTTGGGGCTCTTTCTTGGCTCCAAGCCTAGCGCGCCGCTGGCGACCGGCATCGTTCTCGTTTCGTTCGTCGTGGTGGCCGTCCAGGGCGGTGTGGGGCCCGTTGCGGCGGCCGTCGTCGCCCTGGTCGCGGCGTTCGGCGGCAGCGCGTTCGTCAGCAACGCGGTGCGCTATGGCAATCCCGTCTGGCCCGTCGCCGTCTCGATCGGTCCGTGGCATCTGCCGGGCGTCAGCGCCTTGCAGCACCTTCTGGACTCCGGCGCCGCGGCGCCGCGTCTGCATGGATCGCTGCTGTCGCGCGTCGCGCGATCGTGGACCGCGCTCACCTCGCCCCCGGTCTTCGACATGCGCATCGGCGGGTTCGGCCTTCTGTTTCTCGTCGCGCTGCCGGCCGCCGCCGCCACCGCGTGGCAGATGCGTCACCGTCCACGACAGGCTGGGCTCGTCGGCGCCACGCTCGTCGCGTCGCTGGCCACGCCCGACCCCGCGGTCGCACGCTATGTTCTTGCGTTCCCGGCGCTCGTATTCGCCCTCGCTGCACCTCGGTGGGCCCGGGCCCCCTCGCTGATCGCGCCATGGGTGGGCTTGGCCTTCGGGGTGGTCGCGCTCGGTCAGATTGGGTACGCGATCCCCGGGCTATCTGGTGAAGGGCCGCCGCTGTTCGCGTACGCTCGCATGTCGGATGAAGAACGGGCCGAAGCGGTCGGGGCCGACGGGCCGCCTACTCCTTTCGTCGCCGCGCGCCGCCGGCTCGCACCCGGGGAGACGTTCGCCTTCGACCAATCGATGGAGCTCCCGTACCTCGCGTGGGACAGCGCGCTTACGCGCAGAGCCGTCTGGATCTCGGATAGCGTGCGCGGCGACGCGATCGAACCGTTCCTCGCGCGAGAGAATGCGCGCATCGTCGTCGCCGGCGACGACGCGCCGGCCGGCCAGTGGCTGACGCTGCAACCCGACCGATTCCACCGCCTCTTCACGTGCAAGTCCGCCCCATGTTCGGTCTACGAACGTCGCTGACCGCGGTCGCCGCCGCGGCCCTCGTTCTCTGGGTCAGTGCGCGGCCTGCCGCCGCGGCGGGGCCGCCGCCGCCCGCGCCCAATTGCTCGGCTGTCGAACAGCGCGTCGAAGAGACCAAGCAACAGCTGCAGGCCTGCGAGGACGATCGACAAAGCATCGCGGCGGACCGCGACTCGTGCGTGGATCAAGCGAACGCGGCCAACCAGAAGCTTTCGGCATCGCAGGCCCACGTGGAAGCGTGCACCGACTCCAAGGCGAGTCTATGCGCCGAAGCGGCCACGTTCGCGTCGAAGCTGCTCGACGGGCGGGTCACCAACGTCGGGTCGTGCATCCCCGGGCCGGACCAGAGCCGTTTGCGCCAACTGCTCCACGGCTGGGAGGAGGCCGACCTAGCGCTCGCGCAGGTCGCGTCGTTCGCCGCGGGTGAATCGGACACGCTACCAGCTGCGTTCGGCGTGACGACGGCCGAACGTCTCGTCGCCCGCCTCGTGGGCTCGGGGCCTCGCGATCCCGTCTTTTATCGACGCCTCCTCACCGAGGCCGTGAAGCTGACCGCGCCCCGATCCTGGCAACGGATCCGCGCGGCCGGGCCGACCAGCGTCGAGTCGTGGTTCGCGTCCGCGGATCCGCTGGATACGAAGCTCGTCCAAGAGGCGCAGCACGTGGCCTCGGCCGGCGAGGAAGGACCTTCTCTCTCAGCCGCGCTGCGCCTCGTGCAGGCGTATCAGCTCATCACCCACTGCCGTGAAGAGTCTCCCACGGCCGGCTGCCGGCGCGCGCGGCAGCTCGAGGGCATCTTCGAGTCGACGGCCCCGCTGCTCTTGCGCCAGCGCGTCGAGGACATCTGGGCAGCCGACTGCCACAACATCGCTCCGGGAACGGTGCTGGCGTGGGTGCAGGACTTTCCGGCTTCCGCCGGTGCGTCGCGCAACAGCGACTTCTCGGAAGTGGCGAGCGCCGCGCAAGCGAAGCTCTTCACGTGCTTTCTTGGCGGCGGCGATACCGGTGCGGTCCCGTCGTTCAGCGCGTGGCTCAACAAGGCATTGCCCAGCCCCAAGGCCCTCGACAGCCGATCCCTGGTTCGTGTCGACGACATCCGGTCGGGCATGCGCGACGACACGCCCCTCGACGCGTGCGGGCGTGCCGTTCGGGCGATGCAGCGCCTGGCCGCACCGACGGCCTGCGTCGCGCCTCCCGCCGACGTGAGCGCGGCCATCACCCGCTGGACGTCGGCCGCGACGCAGGGGGACGAATCCAGCGTTCCTTTGAATCTGTGCCGTCAGTACGCGCGGATGCTGTGGGAAGGCGACGCGGCGACGATTGCTCCCTCGTTCGACCGACCCCCCACGGTGACGACCATGGTGACGCGCGACCGCGACGCGGAAGCCACCGCGATCGAAGATTTGCGCAGCGCCTGCAAGAACCGCCTCGGATCCGAGGACGCGTTCGCCAGCAACCTGGCATCGCTTGCCGCGATGGCTCGAGGATTCGGCGAGGCGACCGACGGCGATCCCTGGCACGCGGACCGGAGCGGCGCCCCGCTGGAGCTTCGCCGGTACAACGAGGCGGCCACCGTGCCCGCGTGGATCGAGCACCTTGCGTCGCGGGAAACGGCTTGCCGCGCGCTGATGATCTCGGACTCGCGCTGCGAGCAGTGCGACACCCTGCAGCAGGGGCCCACGTATGACTGCGGCATGCGCGACCGGCTCGAGCACCGCTGGACGCGCTACGGGCGCGTGGCCGGATCCTCGTTCGGCGGCGTGTTCGCGGTGGTGTGCCTCGTCGTCTGGGGCGGACGCATGCACCGTGCACGAAGGTCGTTCACGAACTGGGCACGGGCCACACGCGCGCGCGTGAGCTCCCTCGGCCTGGTCGCCACCGCGGATCCTCTTCGCCTGCTCCTTCCGTCGCGCAACGACGTGCTCCGCGTTCAGCTGCCACGTGACGCGGCCTGGGAGCGATGGGGCCGCGACGCATGCATCGTGCGCGTGCGGGGCCCCAAGGTGCAGGAGCACCAGATCCAGCACGCCGTCGACGTGTGCCGGCGCGTCGGCGCCCGTCTCGTCTTCGTGCTGCACGACGACACGGCGTCATTGGATCTCGGCGCCGTTCGGGCAGTCCTCGACTGGGCCGGGCGGGGCGGCACCCGCACCGTGCATGTGCTGCCCCTCGCGACTTCGCGTCTGGAGTGGGCGCGCGCCGCCGGGGATCTCCTGGACCTCGTCGAAGAGACTTCGCTCCGGGGGAACCCGTTCGAGGTCCGCGGGCGCATCACGTCGTCGAGTCAGTTCTGGAACCGCGAACGCCTCGTCTCCGGCCTGCTCGCCGAGACGCGTGCAGGACGCTGGATCGTCATCACGGGGTTGAGACGGTTCGGAAAGTCGTCGCTGGCTCTCGAGGTCGCGCGCCGGCTGCCGGGCCTCTCGGCCTACGTGGACCTCGCCGGCTTTCACCACGAGATCGCCTTCGACGAGGATCCGTCGCGGGCCGTCGACGCCATCCTGCGATCGCTTTGCGCGCGTCTCGTCGATTCGGCGCGCGCGCTCTACCCGTCGGCCACCGTCCCGGAGGCACCAACGGGCGAGGTCGACGCCGCGGCGCTGACGCGGGCCGTTCGCGATCTTTGCGCGGCGTGTGCCCCGTTTGCCGATGGGCGGCCACCTCCGATGCTCCTCGTGGTCGACGAGCTGGAGCAGGTGCTCGCGATGGATACCAAGCGCGTCGGTCACGCGCTCGACGTGCTGGCTATCCTGCTCGGGCGAATGCGGAACGCGTTCGGCGAGAGCTCGTCGCCCGCGGGAAGCGGAGCGGTCGGCGTGCTCTTGTGCGGCGCGCTGCACCCGCTGCTCTGGGCGCCTCTTCGGACGCTCGGGCAGCAATCGATCATGGGCGCGTTTCCGTCGCTCTGCGTCCCCTGTCTCTCGCAGGAGGCCGCCTCGGCCATGATGCGCGGCCTCGGGGCTCGGCAAGGCATTCGCTTCGCCGACGACGCGCTCGCGTACGTCGTTCAACAATCGCAGGGCGTCCCGCTGCTGCTCCGGCGCATCGGGACTTCGCTCCTCGAGCTCTATGACGCCGACCACGCAAGGCAGGGCAGTCTGGGAGCGGTCAACGTCGGGCGCGAGGGCGCGCGCGAAGCCGTCGCGCGCGAAGAGACCGAAGGGGCGCCGCTGCGCGTGTGGGTCGAGTCCGAGATCGCCGAGCGCGCCGGGCCCGCCGGCGCCATCCTGCGCGCCCTTGCCGCCGGCGGGCCGATTCCCCTTCCGGAGCTGCGCCACGTCGCGGAGCACAGCGTGCTCGCCCAGTTCGCCTCGAGCGGCATCATGGAGGGATTGCCGCGCCCCGAGGTGCAGCGGCGGGCGCAGGAGGCCGCGAGCGTCATCCTGCGGCTCCTCGGCGAAACGGGCTTGCTGACCCCTATCGGGGACCCCATCTCACCCGAAGGCTACTCGCTGCCGGACGGCTCGATTCGCCGCGCGCTCCAGCCGTCGCCCAGTCAACCGTAACGGGGCCGGACGCGTTGACGACTATCGCGTGCCCCAGCGCTCGTCGCGTACCGTGATGAGCGCCCACGGCAGGATCCACTGAAGGAAGCACGCGCTGAAGATCGCGTAGAGCAGACCGTACGCGAATCGGAAGCTGCGCTCGATCCGCAGGTAGTACGCCGCCGAGAAGAGCGCGCCGACGCACAGCGCGACCGCCGCCTGGATGTGCGTGGACACGTCGCCGGCGAACGCGAACGGCAGCTGCATCAGCCCCCACGTGAAGAGCACGAGGCGCAAGTTGGACGCGACGAACGTCACGATCGGAAGCACGCGGTTGCGGTCGCGGTACCGCGTGAACATGAACGTGGCGAAGGTGAACCCCTCGACGATGTAACTGCGATCCCAGCGCAGAAACATGCGCGACAGCTGCCGATACGTCGTCGGCGCGAGCGTGTGCACGGTGGCGCGCCGCTGGTAGACCGTGTCGTAGCCTTGGCGTAGGACGATGTTCGTGAGCGCTTGATCTTCGCCGTGGCCCACCGGCCGGCCCAGGAACGTCTGGCTCGTCCACTCGTCGAGGTGCGGCACCACCGCCGCCCGCCGGAACGCCGAGAGCGCCCCCGGGCAGCAGCTCACCGCCCGGTACACCGACTGCGACGCGCGGCCGAAGTCGAATGCCAGCGCGTAGTGGACCTCGAGCATGCGGCTGATCGTCGAGTCCCGGTTGAGCACCGCGACGCGCCCGGCGACGCCGCCCACGCGCGCGTCCGCCAGGAAGGGCGCCACCATCTCCGCGATCGTGCGCGGCTCGACCTCGCTGTCCGAGTCGATCGTGAGCAGAATCTCGCCCGAAGCCTCGCGGAAGCCCTCGGCCAGCGCCGCGCGCTTGCCGCGATTGCTCGAAAAACGAAGCAGCCTCACGAGGTTCGGAAACTCGCGACGCAGCCGCTGCATGTGGAAGAAGGTGTCGTCGCGCGAGCCGTCGTCGACGACGATGATTTCGAGCTTGTCGGCCGGGTAGCTCGAGCGCGCAACGGAACGGATGCTCCGCTGCACCATCGGCCCCTCGTTGAACGCGGGGATGACGACCGTCACCTTGGGCCACGCGGCATCGGCGGGTCGCTCGAACGGCCGGTACCGTTGCCAGAGCAGGCTCTGAAGCGCAGTGTAGAGCGCCTGAATGAGGACGATGGCGCCGAGCGGGTGCGTGATGCAATCGAGCATCCATGCGGCGATCGCCGCGCCCCACATCTCGGGCCGGTTCTTCGCGAGCAGCATCCAGAGGATGCTCAGCACGGCTCCCACCAAGGGAAGCAGGCCGAGGGAGGCTCGCGCCGCGCGTCGTACTGGGATTCGCACGTTCATGCGGTGGCTTCGCTCGGCGACGAACGCGCCAAGGGGCGCATGCGGTGGGCGGGCGGCGGGAACGTACGCCCTCTAGCCCACCCGAGCAAGTTGCGACCAGCCGCCGCCTGATTGCCGGAACGAGACATCGCTGAGTAGACGGCCGTGACACTGAAATCATCCAACGTGACGATTGAAGGCACCGTGGAGAGGGTCACCTTCGAGAGCCCCTCGTCAGGCTTTCGCATCCTTAAAGTCGCGGTGCCCGGCCGGCCGGAACGGCTCGCCGTCGTCGGCACGTTTCCCCCCGCCCCGGTTGGGGCGCGTGTGCGTGTCCGGGGTCGAATCGAACAGGACCGCAAGCATGGCGAGCAGTTACGCGTTGATTCGCTCGTCGAGCTCGCCCCCGACACCCTGGCCGGGCTCGAGAAGTACCTGGCGTCCGGCCTCATCCGAGGCGTGGGTCCGAAGCTTGCCGCGCGCATCGTCGCCACATTTGGCCTCGACTCGTTGCGCGTCCTCGATGAGGACACCGATCGGCTCACGGAGGTGGAGGGCCTCGGCGAGAAACGGCGGACCGCGCTGACTCGGGCCTGGCGCGAGCAGCGCGCCGTGCGAGACGTCATGGTCTTCCTCCAGGCGCACGGGGCCAGCGCGTCGCTGGCGACCCGCATCGTGCGCCGGTACGGCGCTCACGCGATGAACGTGGTGTCGCGCGAGCCGTATCGTCTCGCGCTCGACGTGAACGGCGTCGGGTTCAAGACTGCCGATCGCATCGCGGCGACGATCGGGGTCCGACCGGATTCGCCCGAGCGCATGCACGCGGGGGTGCTGCAGGTGGTCCACGACTTGACGCTCGCGGGACACATCTGGACCGCAGAGCGCGAGGTGACGACGCGCGCGGCGCAGATGCTCGGCCTCGACGACGACGACGAGGGCGTCCGGGCCCTTCTGAGCCACGCGCTCGACGCGAGCCTCATGTCGGGCCGCACCGCGATCGAGCCGGATGGCCCCGATGGCGACCGCCGCGTGTACGCGGGGGACATGTTCGGTGCCGAGGTGAGGCTCGCCGGGCGTCTCGCGGAGATCGCGCGCGCACCCGCGCCGGTCCTTCGCGACGCGCAGGGCGCGATCGCCGCGTTCGAGGCGCAGGCGCGCATGGACCTCGCGCCCGAACAGCGCCATGCCGTCGAAGAAGCCGCGCGCAATCAGGTGCTCGTCGTGACGGGTGGTCCAGGCGTCGGCAAGACCACCATCGTTCGTGCGATCCTGGCGGTGCTCGCAAAGTCCGCGATCGTCGTTCGCCTCGCCGCGCCGACCGGGCGTGCGGCCAAGCGAATGGGCGAGGCCACCGGCGCGCAAGCGACGACGCTCCACCGACTGCTCGAGTTCGATCCGAAGACCGGGCGATTCAAGCGCGACCGGAGCTCGCCCATCGAAGCCGGCGCGGTCGTGGTCGACGAGGCCTCGATGCTCGATCTGCCGATGGCCGACGCTCTGTGTCAGGCGGTCGCGCCGGGCACGCGACTGCTGCTTGTCGGCGACGTGGACCAGCTGCCGAGCGTCGGGCCGGGCGCGGTGCTCCGCGACGTCATCGCGTCGCGCGCCGTGGCGTGCGTGCGCCTGCGGACGATCTTCCGCCAGGCCGCGCGCAGCTCGATCGTGACGAACGCACACCGGATCAACGACGGTCTGCCCCCGCTGGCCGCCCCGGCCGGGGCCGACGCCGACTTCTTCGTCATCGAACGAACCGACCCGGAGAGGGCACGCGAGACGGTGATCGAGCTCGTGACGTCGCGGATCCCCCGGCGCTTCGGGCTCGACCCCGTCCGCGACATCCAGGTCCTGACGCCCATGAACCGCGGCCCCGCCGGCGCGCTTGCCCTGAACCAGGCCCTCCAGGCGGCCCTCAACCCCCCCTCATCGGGGGCGGCCGGGCCGGCCCCCGATCCCGGAGAAGCGGCGCTCGTGCGCGGCGCACGCACCTTCCGCGCGGGCGACAAGGTGATGCAGCTCAGGAACGACTACGAAAAAAACGTCTACAACGGCGACGTCGGGCGCGTCGTCCGCATCGAAACCGAAGAAGTCGGAATGACCGTGCGCTTCGACGACCGCGACGTCGCGTACGAAGCCTCGGACCTCGACGATCTGGTCCTCGCGTATGCATGCACCGTGCACAAATCGCAAGGCAGCGAATATCCGGCCGTCGTCATCCCGCTGCTCACGACGCACTTCATCATGCTCTCCAAAAACCTCCTTTACACGGCGGTCACCCGAGGCAAGCGCCTCGTTGTCTTGGTGTGTGATCCGCGTGCCCTCGAGCTCGCGCTCTCCGGGCGCCGCCGCGAGGAGCGTCGCACCCGTCTCACCGGCCGCCTCGCCGACGCGCTTGCCCGTCGTTGACGCGCCGCCGCCCTATGTTCACCCTATAGAACGATGCTTCGTCGTCTGATCGCCGGCATGGTCGTGGGCCTCTTCGTCGGGGGCGCGCTGGGGGCCGGGCTCGCGAGGCTCATCGGGACTTCGTTCCTCTTGCCGGGTGGCGTCTTCGTCGCGCTCGGGGCGGCCGCGCTGGTCGGGGTGCTGACGGGCCTCGTGGCCGGTAAGCCGATCTGGGCGGAGGGCGCGAAGGTCGAGGCGGGGCTCAAGGCCTTCGTTGGCGCGCTCCTCGGCGCAGGGGCGATGCTCGCGCTCCGGCGGTGGGGAGGGGACTTCCCCGGTCCTGAGTGGCTCGGCGGTACGGCCCCCCTCGGTCAATTGCCGGAGGTCTCGCTCCCCCTCATCGCGGCGGCGTTGGGCGCCCTCTTTGGGCTCGACAACGTTCCGGATGCCGCGCCGGCCCCGGGTGCCGTGGGGACGCGCAAGCGCGTCGCAGCCGGGGCGCCGCCGCAACGCGCGGCCGGCGTCGCGCCGGCCGACGCGGCCGATGAAGACAGCGCGGAGCTCGATCCGCCTCGCGCACGTCGCTGATGCCGCCGGCTCGAGCCGCGCTATACATCGCCACGCCCGCGATGCTCGCGTGGACCGTCCACGCTGTCGTCGAGCGGCCCCCCTCGCTCGCGTGGGCCGCGATCGCGCTCGCGGGCTACGTCGCCCTTCTGCTCGCGGGGATCCTCGTCCTGCGTCTTCGCGTGTTCGTCGACGCGGTCGTGGGTGGCCCCAGGGGCGCACGCGGCATCGCGCTCACGTTCGACGACGGTCCGCACCCCCTCTGGACGCCCCGCGTGCTGCGAGTGCTGGCCGATCACGGCGCCGTCGCCACGTTCTTCGTCGCGGGGCACAAAGTCGACGCGCATCCGCACGTCGTGCGCGCCATCCTCGAGGCCGGCCACACGGTGGGCCTCCATTCATACGCCGACGACCGTCTGTTCTCGCTCCGGAGCGAGCGCCGCGTGCGCGACGACCTGCAGCGGGGTGTGCAGGCGATCGCGCGCGTGGTCGGCGATCGCCCGCTTCTGTTCCGGCCCCCCATGGGGCACACCAATCCGACGATCGCGCGCGTGGTCGACGAGATGGACCTCATCGTCGTGGGGTGGTCGGTCGCGGGCCGCGATGGCGTGGCGAGCGCTCGCCCCGCCGCCGTCGCGGCCAGGGTACGCCGTGGGCTGCGCGACGGCGCGATCGTCCTGCTCCACGACTCGCCCGAGAAGGGCGATCGCGAGCCCGCGGCGTTGCGCGCCTTGCCGGAGATCCTCGAGGCCGCGCACGCCGCGCGCCTCGACGTCGTCCCGCTGAGCCAGTTCGCCGAAACGTCGGTCCCTCAGCCGAGGATGTCGGCCAGCCCGTAGCGCCCCGCGGGCTTGCCGTGGATCCACCGCGCAGCGCGGATCGCGCCGTGGGCGAATACGTCGCGGCTCGTCGCGCGGTGGGTGAGCTCGACGCGCTCGCCGCCGCCGAGCAGGTGCACCGTGTGATCGCCGAGGACATCGCCGCCGCGAAGCGCGTGCATCCCGATCTCGTCGCTCGTCCGCGCGCCTGGCGTCCCCTGGCGGCCATGCACCAGACGCGCGCCCGCGCGCGCTCGTTGCGCCGTCTCGGCGAGCCGGAGCGCCGTGCCGCTCGGCGCGTCCACCTTCAGCCGGTGATGCGCCTCGACGATCTCGATGTCCCATTCCGCGAGCGCCGCCACCGCCTGCGACACGAGCCGCGAGAGCACGAAGACACCGACGCTCATGTTGGGCTCCCAGAGCACGGCCACGCGCGTTGCTGCGTGCTCGAGCGCGTGTCGCCCCGCCTCGGAAAGTCCGGTCGTGCCGCTCACGATCGCGATCCCGCCCTGGGCCGCGATCGGCGCGAGCGCCTCGGTGACGGCGGGCGCCGAGAAGTCGACGAGCACGTCGGCCTTGGCCTGCTCGAGCACCGCGAGCCCGTCGACGATGCTCGTGCCGATCGCGCCGACACCGGCCAGCTCGCCGGCGTCGCGCCCCACGTCGCCCGCGCCGACGGCGCAGGTCACGTCGAAGCCGGCTGCGACCGCGAGTCGGACCACGGCGCGGCCCATCCGGCCGTTGGCCCCCACCACCGCGATCCGCATCTAGCGGGCGCTCCGCGCATAGGTATCGAGGGCCGCGGCGATGACGGCTCGCGCCGGCTCCGCGGGCGCCACCATGGGGGATCGCACGACGCCGGTTCCGAGGCCGCGGATCGCGAGGGCTGCTTTGACGGGACCCGGGTTCGCCTCGACGAACATGGCCTCGTGCACCGGCAGCAGCGCGAGGTGAGCGCGGCGGGCTTCCTCGAGCTTTCCGTCGAGAGCGAGCTTGGTGGCGCGCGCGACCTCGGCCGGTAGGACATTGGACGTCACGCTGATGACGCCGCGTGCGCCCACCGCGATCATCGGGAGCGTCAGCGGATCGTCGCCACTGAAGACGACGAGCCGATCGCCCAGCATCTGGGTGAGCTTTTGCGCGCGAAGCACGTTGCCGGTCGCCTCCTTGGCCGCCACGACGTTGGGCGACGCCGCGCAGATGCGCGCGAGCGTCTCGGGCGCGAGATCCACGACCGAGCGGCTCGGGACGTTGTAGACCACGACCGGCAGCCGGGTGTGCGCCGCGACCTCGACGAAGTGGCGGAACAGGCCCTCCTGCGTCGGCTTGTTGTAGTAGGGCACGACCACCATCACGGCGTCGGCCCCGGCCCGCTCGGCGTGCTCCACGAGATCCACGGCTTCGCGGGTCGAGTTGGACCCGGCCCCGGCGATGACCTGCGCCCGTCCGGCAAGGCGCTTGATGGTCCGCTCGATGACCTGCCCGTGCTCCGCGTGGGACAGAGTCGGGCTCTCGCCCGTCGTCCCGCACGGCACGATACCGGCGATCCCCGCGGCGGCCTGCGCGTCAACGAGCGCGTCGAGCGTCGCCCAGTCGACCGGCTGTCCGGGCGCGTCGAGGAACGGAGTGACGAGGGCGGTGTACGTGCCCTCGAATCGCAACGTTGGCATGGGCAGAAGCTAGCACCCTAGGCGTCGAACGGCGCGCGGAGCTCGTCGCCCGTCAGGGACGCCAAGAAGTTGTCGCGGTTCCTCAGGTCGTCGAGCCAGATGCCGTCGGTTCCCTCGACGGTTCCCGTCTCCACCAGGTGGCCCAGGTGCCGCAGCCGGTGCACGTGAGCGCGGACGCGCGCCTCGGCGTAGCGCGTCGACGTGCCCGTCTTGATGATGAACGGCCAATCGCTCGACTGCAGGAGAAGGAGCTCGCGGATGGCTTGATCCAGGGCTTCGCCGACGCGCCCCGCGGCTCGTCGATGCCGGCGCACCAGCCAGGAGGCGTAGCGCGTCGCGTGGTGCACGTGCCGCCACGTCCACGCCGCCTCAGGACCGACCCAGACTTCGCCGTACCCGCCGGCGCCCCACGAGCTCGCGCTCGGCGTCGCCTCGACGCACAGCGGGTGCCGATCGAGGTAGCCGCGAAGCGTGACCGGCTCGACCTGGCCCTCGACCTCCCGCAGCCGGCGGAACACCGACTCGAGGAAGATGGGTCCCTCGAACCACCAGTGTCCGTAGAGCTCGGCGTCGTACGGGGCGACGACGATCGGCGGCACGGGCATCGCGCCCGATTGGGCGATGTGGGCGACCTGCTTGGCGCGATTGTGCACGAAGTCGCCCGCGTGGTGCCACGCCTTCTCCCGCGCGACACCCGGTTGGTACGCCTCCTTGTCGAGGCCCTTGCCGGTGATCCGGTAGTACTTGAGCCCCGTCATGAGGCGCGAGCCGTCGCCGGCGATCTCGCCCCGCAGTTGGTCCTCGGGGAGGTCGAAGCCGATGTCGCGGTAGAAGTCGCGGTAGAACGCGTCGCCCGGGTAGCCCTCTTCGCGCGACCAGACTTGCTTGCTCGACTCGACGTCGCGGCCGAAGAACGCCACGCCGTTCGGGCTGCAGACGGGGGCGTGAACCCCGAAGGGTGGTCGCGGCGTCGCGTTCTGGATGCCGTGCGAGTCGAGGATCGTGAAGCGGATCCCCGCGCGCGCGATCTCCTCGTCGAGGCTCGGATGGTAAGCGCACTCGGCGAGCCACGCCCCCGTCGGCCGCCTGCCGACGACCCGCTCGAACCCCGATACGCCCAGGTTCAGCTGCGGCCGGATGCCTTCGGCCGCCGGCAACATGCCCGGCAAGTAGCAGTGCGTCGCCGAGCACGTGAGGAGCTCCAGGCGACCCGCGTCCCAGTGGTGCACCAGGCCCCCGAGCACGTCGCCCTGATGACGATCCCACACCGACCGCACGTGCCGGAAGTGGTCGCGGTAGTACGTGGCCACCGGGGCGAACCGGGCGTCGCCCCAGAGCCGCTTCATCTCCTGCTCGGCGAGCTCCTCGAGGCGAGCGAGGTGCTCCGAGAAGCGCCACCGTAGCAAGTCGTCGCGCATCATCGACGCGAGCGGGGGCGTGACGCTCATCGTCAGCGCGAACGGGACGCCGTCGCGCTCGAGGCGATCGAACGCATCGAGGAGCGGCAGGTAGCACTCGACGAGCGCTTCGTAGAACCAGCGCTCCTCGAGGTGCCGACGATGCTCGGGGTGGCGGACGAAGGGCAGGTGCGCGTGAAGGACGAGCGCGAGGTATCCGGCAGGCATCGGCGACCAAAAGCGCTCGTAGCACGAGCCACGTTGCGGGCGTACGAGCCCTGACGACGGGGCCGACTTTACAAAGCGAAGTCCGCCCCTATACTGCCGCCCCTCGATAACCCCGCCGTGTGACCCCTCGGTCCGCGGCAGTCCCAAGAGGGCTTACTCAATGTACGCGGTGTTCAAGACGGGCGGAAAGCAGTACCGGGTCGCCGCCGGCGACAAGGTCCGGGTCGAGAAGCTCCCCGGCAGCGTGGGCGACGCGATCGCCTTCGACAGCGTCCTCCTCGTGGGCGGCCTCGATGGCGCCGCGATCAAGCTCGGCAAGCCCCTCGTGGGCGGCGCCAAGGTCGAGGCCAAGATCGTCGGCCAGGGGCTCGGCAAGAAGCTCATCATCTTCAAGTTCCGCCGTCGCAAGAACTATCGCCGCAAGACGGGCCACCGGCAGCCGTTCACGGCGCTCGAAATCACCAACATCGTCGGCTGACTGGAGAAACGCGCCATGGCTCACAAAAAAGGTGCAGGCAGCACGCGCAACGGACGCGACTCGAACTCCCAGAAGCGCGGCGTGAAGGTGTATGGCGGCGAGCGCGTGAGCGCTGGCAGCATCATCATCCGTCAGGTGGGTTCCACGATTCATCCGGGCCGCAACGTTGCCCTCGGCAAGGACTTCACGCTCTTTGCGCTCGTCGACGGCGTCGTGAAGTACGAGTGGCGCTCGCGCACGCAGCGCAAGGTCTCGGTGTACGCCGAGCCCGAGCCCGCGAACTGACCGCGCCCTGCGTACGTGAGCGGGCGCCACCGCCCCCGGAAAGTCCGCGATGCAACGGTCTCTGCTCGCGATCGATCTCGACGGCACGCTGCTCGATCCGAGCGGTCGCCCGCACGATCGCGACGTCTTGGCCGTGCGCGCCGCCCTGACCGCCGGCGTGTCCGTCAGCATCGTCACGGGCAGGCTGTACTCGGGAACGCGGGCCGCCGCCGCCGTGCTCGGTCTGCGCGGGCCCGTCGGATGCGCCGACGGCAGCCACGTCGTGCAGTCGGGCGACCACGTCACGTTGGTCCACTCGGGTGTCTCCGCGCCCGAGACGTCGCACCTTCGCGCGGCCCTGTCGCGCGCCAGCTTGACCACCTTCGTCTTCGCCAAGGACGCCATCGGCCACGACGCGCGCGGCGCCGACTTCGTCCCGTACGTGCGGACGTGGTCCACCGACATTCGCGCCGCGGCCGACGTCTACGCGCACGAGCTCTGGGACACCGAGGACGGCGTCACCGCGGTCGTCGCCCTCGGTCCCCGCGAGAGCGTCTTGCAGGCCGCCGAGGATCTGGCGCGGGATCTGACCCGGCCGGTCTTTCTCGTGCAGTTCCCGCTGCGGCGCGAGCCCCACGTCGGCATCTGGGCCCTCATGGCGCGCGCGCCCGGCTGCACCAAAGGGACGGCCGTGCGCTGGATCGCGGAGCGCGAAGGCATCGCGCTGAAGGACGTGGTCAGCGTGGGTGACTGGGTCAATGATCTCCCGATGTTCGAGGTTGCGGGTCGATCGTTCGCGATGGGCCAGGCGCCCGACGAAGTGAAGTCCCGGGCGACCGACGTGCTCACCGAGACCTGTGAGTCAGGCGGGGGCGTCGCCGCCGCCGTGGCCAAGGCGTTCGGCATCGCGCCCGGACGCCTGCGGTAGCGCGCCGCCGCTGCCCCAGGGCTCTTGCAACCCGCAGGCTTTTGAGACATCTTTTCGAATATGACTTTCAACTTCGGCCCTGCGCCGGCGGCGACTGCCGCCGCTCGGTCTGCGGCTGAAGTCATCCCGGTCGAGCGCGGACCGGAAGAGTCGAAGGCGCGGCGTCGCGCGCTGCTCGTCGGTCAGCCAAACGTCGGGAAAAGCGTCATCTTCGGCGCCCTGACCGGCACGTACGTCACCGTCAGCAACTACCCGGGCACCACGGTAGAAATCACTCGCGCGCCGGCTCGGTTCGGCGACGACGCGTGGGAAGTCATCGACACACCCGGCACGCACAACCTCGTACCGATGAGCGAGGACGAAGCCGTCACGCGGGACCTGCTCGTCACGACCGGGTACGACGCGCTGATCCAGGTCGGCGACGCGAAGAATCTCTCACGCACGCTGCTGCTCGCCCTGCAGATCGCCGAGCTGGGGATCCCGTTCTGCCTCGACCTGAACATGCTCGACGAGGCGCGCGCCCGCGGCCTCTCGATCGATCAAGCCGCGCTGCAGAGGGAGCTGCCGGGCGTCACCGTGAACGCCTCCACGGCCACCGACGACGAGGGACTCGACGTCGTCCGCGAATACCTGGCCTCTCACCCGGCGGCCACGTTGCGGCCCGACATCCGCGCGCCCCTGGCCTGCGCGCTGCGCTTTCCCGCCGACGTCGAAACGGCCATCGGCGACGTCGAGGCGGCCCTCGGCGCCCTGCCGGTCGCCGGCCGCGCCATCGCGACCATGCTGCTCTCCGGAGAGCGGGCCGTCGGCACCCCGCTCGCCGGTGTCGCCGGCGTCACGGCGCAGGCCATCGAGATCGCGGCGGATCGGGCCAAGACGCTGGCGCGCGTCCACGGCGTGCCGGTGTTCGCGATGCTCAGTCGCATGCGGCTGTCGCGCGTGCAGACGATCGTTCGCGCGGTCCAGCGGCGCCAAGTCAGCGCGGAGGCTCAGGGGCATTCGGGCGCCGTCGCTTGGGGGCCCTCGGTCGCCGTGTCCGCGATCGCGTCGCTCGCGAGCGCGCTCGTCTACGACGGCGCGTCCGCGCGCGTCCGCGCGGCGACGTCCGCGCGCGTCGACTTGCTCGCAGACTTCGGATTTTTCGACGTCGTTGGCAGGGCTTTCTCGCGCGGTCTCCTCCAGGGCTGGACGCCGGGCGGCCTCGCGCTCTTGCCCTTGGCGACCGCGCTCGGCGTCGCGGTGATGCGCCGGCACGCGCGGCCGCGCGCAGGGGCGTGGAAGCTCCTCGCCTCGTTCACCGCGGGTTGGCTCGCGTACTGGGCGGTGTCGTCGGTGCAAGCGCTCACTTCCGGCGCGCAGTCGACGATGCCGATCCACGTCGGCGCCGTCGCGGGTCTCGCGGCCCTCGCCGTCTGGGCCTCGGTGGGCGAAGAGCGAGATGCGGCTTTGTCGCGCGTCATCGGACACGCGTCCACGGATCCCCGCTTCGGGTGGCCGATCCTCGCGGTGGTCCTGCTCCTCGCGTACAAGGTCGTCGGCGTCTTCGGCGCGGGCACGGCCGTCGACTTCGTCGAGAAGCGGGTATTCGGCGAGGTTCGAGCGAGCGTTTCGCTCGCGTCGCCGTCGCCCGCGGGCATGGGCGCCGACGACTTCGCGGCGGACGGCACCGAGCGCCTCGTCGTCACCCGCGAGACCCCCGGGAGCCTCGCCGTCGTGGCGCAGCGCCGGGTCAACGGGGCCTACCGCGACGACCCGGACGCGCGCATCGACGTCTACGGGAAATCGGTCGACGCCCTGCGCAGCGGCGCAGGCGTCGTCGTGCGCGGCGACCTGAGCTCCGCCGAGGCGCGTGTCTGGAGCGGCAGCCTGAATCGGTGGGCGTACCGCTTCTTCTCGTGGCTGGGCGTCCCGCTGGTCACCGCGTTCTTCGTCGGTACCTACGGCCTCATCACGATGGGAATGACGTACGCCGTCGCCATCGTGCTGCCGGTGGTGACCACGTTCTTTTTCGTGTTCTCGATGCTCGAGGACTCCGGCTACCTGCCCCGCCTCGCCGTGATGTCGAACCGGGTGCTTCGCAGCATGGGGCTCAACGGCAAGGCCGTGCTCCCGATGGTGCTCGGCCTCGGCTGCGACACGATGGCCACCCTGACCGCGCGCATCATGGAGACGCGCAAGGAGCGGACGCTCGTCACCCTTCTCCTGGCGCTCGGCATCCCCTGCTCGTCGCAGCTCAGCGTCATCTTCGCGCTGATGCAGCGCACGTCGTCGACGGCCACCTTCGTGTGGCTGGCGGTCGTGATCGGGACGCTGCTCGGGGTCGGCTGGGTGGCCGCGCGCGTGCTGCCGGGCGACCCGAGCGATTTCTTGCTCGAGATGCCGCCGATCCGCCAGCCGATGATCCACAACATCGCCACCAAGACGATGGCCCGGATCGAGTGGTACCTGAAGGAAGCCGTGCCCCTCTTTCTGGCCGGGACGGCGCTGCTCTTCGTGCTCGACGCGCTGCACCTGCTCGGCCTCGTGCATCGCGCGGGCGCGCCGATCGTTCAGCACGTGCTGGGATTCTCCAACGTGGCCGGCCTGTCGGACCGGGTGAGCGAGGCGCTGCTCGTCGGGTTCCTCCGGCGCGACTTCGGCGCGGCGGGATTGCTCGACCTGGCCCGCGCCGGCAAGCTCACGCCGGCCGATGTCGCGGTGTCGATGGTCACCATCACCTTGTTCATCCCGTGCATCGCCAACGTGTTCATGATCGCCAAAGAGCGCGGCTGGAAGGTGGCTGGCGGCATGAGCGCGTTCATCTTCCCGTATGCCGTCGCGGTCGGCGCCGTCGTGCGGCTCGGCTACCGCGCCTTCGGAGGGGGATAGACATGATCGATTGCAGCATGTGCGGTCATTCGTTCACCAAAGACGAGGGGGCGGCGTGCCGCAGCGGGTGCCCGGTCGCCGGCTGCGGGATGGTCACGTGCCCGTCGTGCGGGTTCGAGTTCCCTCCCGAGTCCAAGATCGTGACGCTCGTGACCAACTTGCTGCGCCGCCCCGCGCGCGCGCCGGCCCGATGATCGCCGCGCCCGCTCGAAGGCTCGTCGCGTGCCGCGCCGGAGACCGCGTGGTCATCGGCAGCATCGAGGGCGACGCCGCGCGGATCAACCGCCTCGCGGCCCTGGGGATCCTGCCGGGCGCCGAGCTCCGTGTGCAGCAGACGCGCCCCGTCGTCATCGTCGAATCCGACGAGACGGTGCTGGCGCTCGAGCGCGAAGTGGCCGCCGCGGTCGTCGTGGTCGACCTCGTCGAAGAGACGGCCCGCGCCGCCGAATGACGCCGCGCTCGGCGCAACCAGGCCTGCGCCTGCAGATCGTCCTGTCGCTCGCGGGGCTGATGCTCCTGGCCTTCGTGCCGCTCTTCTTCGCCGTCGCGAGCCTGGCACGGGCGACCGTGCAAGGTGGGCGCGAACGCGCGGCGCGCGACCTCGGCCGCGTCGTCGTGAGCCACGCGGCGAGCGCCTACGCGCGGGGGGGCCGCACCGCGCTCGTCGACGAGATCGCGGGCCAGGCGGGTCACGATGGCGTCGACGCCGTCTGCGCCTTCACTCCCGCCGGCGCTACCATCGCCTGCGCCGGCCCTCCGATCGACGTCGGCGGAGTCTTCGATTCCGGGTCCCCTGGCGCCGAATCGGTCCGCACGGTCCGCGAGCCATCGGGCACTGAGGTCGAGGTCTTCGGCCCGGGGCCTGCGGTCGCAGTGGCCGCGCGCATCGCGGTCGACGTCGACGCGGATCATGGCCCGCCGCTCGTGCGCCTCGTCGCGTTCTACATGACCGTGTTCGCGCTGGCCCTCATCGTGTTCGCCTACTTCGCGCTCACGCGGCTCATCGTGCGGCCCATCGACCAGCTCGTCGCCGCAGCGGATCGCGTCGCGACCGGCGCGCGGACACTGGGGATCCCGCGCGCGGGCGCGCGCGAGCTCGTCGAGCTCGGGGTCAGCGTCCAGGCGATGGCCGAGAAGCTGATCGCCGAGAAAGCGACCCTGGTGACCAAGGTCGAGGAGCTGACCGAGACGACGAGCCGCCTCACCCAGACCCGCGCCCAGCTCGTTCGCAGCGAGCGGATGGCCAGCGTCGGCCGCCTCGCCGCCGGCGTCGCCCACGAGATCGGCAACCCCATCGCCGCCCTCATGGGCATCCAGGACTTGCTGCTCGAAGGGGGGCACACCCCCGAAGCCCAGCAAGACTTCGTCCAGCGCATGCGTCGCGAGACGGACCGAATTCACGGAGTCGTGCGCGACCTCCTGGACTTCGCTCGGCCCGAGGCGCCGGGCGAGGTCGGGGCGCGCGCCCCTGCCGAGGTGCGAGCCGTCGTGGACGACGTCGTCGCGCTGGTGCGGCCGCAGCGCTTCTTCCGCTCGGTCGACCTCACGACGGACGTCCCCGCCTCGCTCGAGGTCGCGCTGCCGGCGCCGCGGTTGACGCAGGTGCTGCTGAACGTCGTGCTCAACGCGGGCGCCGCCGTCGCTGCGCATCGTGGTCGCGGGCGGGTGGTCATCCGTGCGTACGCGATCGCGGATCCTGCGCGCGTCCGCCTCGAGGTCGAGGACGACGGGCCGGGCGTCGACGCCAAGGTCCGCGATCGGCTCTTCGAACCGTTCGTCACGACCAAAGACGTGGGCGAGGGGACGGGCCTGGGCCTTGCCGTGTGCCGGGGGCTCGTCGAGTCCGCGGGCGGCGACATCGACCTCGACCCGTCGTACACGGGGGGCGCCCGGTTCTTCGTCGTGCTTCCCGCCCCGCCGGGTCCGATTCCGGGCGCAGGCGCGTGAGCCGATTCAGAACGTGACGCGGACCCCGAGCCCGCTGACGTGGGGACCGAACGTGGGCACCACGTCGACGCTCGGCCGGGTGGCGCGCGGACGCGCGGACGCTTGCGCCGGCTCGGTGGCTGCCGGGTGACCCGGGTCCGTGACGAGCAGCACGACGCCGGTCGCGATCAACCCGACGCCGACAGCGCCGAAGACCCAGGCGCCCGTGGAAGCCCCCGTGGCGCTGCTGTTCTTGGAGCAGGCGTCCTGCGCGGCGCTGAGGACCGATTGGGGCTGTCCCGGAGGGGGATTGCACACGTCCGTCACCGACGCGGGGATGTTGGATCGGTCGTTGTTGCTGCCGCTCTTGTCGTTTTCCCAGACGATGCCCTCGGCGACCGCCCCGAGGATGAGGATGCCCCCCGCCACGAACGCCGAGTAAGTCAGCACCTTCCGCAGCGGGAAGGCCGAGCCCTTGTGCTCGGGCGCCGGTTCCGCCTCCTGCGCCGGCGCCTCGGAAGGCTCGTGCGACACGGCCGAGAGAGAAACGGTCACCTCTTCTTCGGTGCCCTCGACGATCGTCACGGGCTTGCTGTCGGCCTCGAAGCCGGACAGGCGAACGCTGATCGTGTGCTGCCCCACGGGCACGTTCAGCCGAGCGTTGCCGTCGTCGAGCTGGCCCTTGGAGGCACCATCGACGAGCACCGCGCCTTTGCCCGTGCCGGCGTGCACCACCAGGACGCCGGTGGGCGCCGAGCCGAGCACCTTGGCGATCAGCTTGCCCGCGATCGCCCGCAGGGTGTCGTCGCTCGCGTCCTTCAGGTTGTCGCTGTACGTCTCGCTCGCCTCGACCGAGGGCTTGCCCCGGCTCCAGAGCCGGATGTCGGCGCTGACTTCACCGGCCTTCTCCTTGGCCATCGTGCCCCACACGTAGTGGTCGGCGTGGAGGTGCTCGCCGATGCGATCGAGACACGACTGGTTGGGCGTGGGCGGGCAGCGCAGGGCGATCGCGAGCGTCTCGAACGACTGCGTCGTTTCGAGCAGCGACCACCCGGCCACCTGCCGCACGCGGGATCGAAGCTGCTGCGTGAGCGCCTCGGCCTGATCGTCGGCGTCGTTCGTCCATACGGAGAGCACGTAGACCGGCGTGGCGCGTGAGCTCGGCGGCTCGGCGCGGGCGATCCCGCACACCCCGAGGATGGACGCACAGATTGCGAGCGCGATCCCCCACGCGCGAGTCGTCGCGAGCTTCATCGCGCCAGCCTAACGCGGTAGCGGCCCCCGCTGCAAAAACGACAACATCCCCGTGGTACCCTCGCCCGCGGGAAGAGGCCTTTCGTCGCATGCGAATCATCGGCGGCGCGTTCGGCTCGCGGCCCCTCGTGGCGCCCAGGGGTCGGTCGACCCGCCCCACCTCGGACCGCGTGCGCGAGGCCCTGTTCGGCATCCTGGAGTCGGCGCAGGTGGTCGAGCATGCGCGGGTGCTCGACCTCTACGCCGGCACCGGCGCCCTCGGCCTCGAATCGCTCTCGCGCGGCGCGGTCCACGCGACGTTCGTGGAGTCGGCACGCGAGGCCCTCGACGCGATTCGTACGAACGTCGCCACCCTCGACGTCGGTGACCGGACCAAGGTCCTGCCGGGCGACGTCGTCCGGGTCTTGAGGGGCCTCTCGCCGGACGCTCCTTTCGATCTCGTGCTGGCGGATCCGCCCTGGGCTCTCGTCGACGACGGCGCGGCTTTGAAAGCGCTCGGCAGCCTGGTGGCCGCGCGCGCCGTCGGTCCAGGGACGTGGGTGGTCCTGGAGCACTCCGCGCGAACCGACCCACCCCCGCGGTTACCCGCGCGCACGCCCCTGCCTGACGGTGGCGGCGGCCTTTCGCGGTTCGACACTCGCCGCTATGGGGACACGGCCCTTACGTTCTACAAACCGGATATACTCGACCCCCGTTCGCCGTGAAAAGCGAGCCGAGCCCAGCCCCGAATGAGCCCCCAAAATAGCCTCCCGCCGGCCGGACTTCCCGACAAAGGCAACGCCAAATATGCGCTCCTCGCGCTCCTCATGGTGGCCGGCATCGGTGGCCTCTTCTTCTGGCGCAGCTCGCAAAACAAAGCGGCGGCGCCCAAAACGCTTGCGTCGGTCGCGATGCCGTCGGCGGCTCCAAGCGTGAATTCCAAGCTCGACGACATCCCGATGCCGCCGCCGGCCGACGAGGTCGAGGAGCAGCCCCAACCAAAGACGGTGAAGTACGCCGGGGGCCCGGCGTCGACGGGATGCGATGGCACCTGCAAGGGCTCGTATTCCACGGAGCTCGAGCAAGCCCTCATGGTCCGCGCGTCGCAAGCGCGCCGCTGTTACAACCAGGGGCTGGCGCAGGACTCCACGCTCAAAGGGCACGTCACGGTCGCCGTGCGGATCGGGCCCACCGGCAACATGTGCTCGAGCGCCGTCGCGTCCAACGACATGGGCTCGCCGGGCGTCGCCAACTGCGCGGCGAACGTCTTCCGCAACGCGCAGGCCTACCCGGCGCCCCACGGCGGATGCGTCGACGCCAAGGTCCCCCTCGCGTTCGTTCCGGCGGGGAGCCAATGAAGATGGCCACGCCCCTCGCGTGCGCCGCCCGGTGCGGGTGGGTGGCGCTGCTGCTGCCCCTGCTGGCGGCCGGCGCTTGCTCCAACGGCACGACCCCGGATTGCAGCGACGCGTCGCCGTGCGGGACCTTCACACCCGTACCTTCGCTCGACGCCACGCTCGACACAGCGGCGCCCGACGGTGCCGACGACTCGGGCGAAGCCGAGGAAGAAGGCGGCGACGCGGCGACCGCGACGGGGACCGACGGTTCGTCCGACGCCTCGTCCGACGCCGCCGTCGATCAGAGCGCGGTGCCCGCCGACGCCTCCGATGATGCGCACGACGATGCGAGTATCGCGGATAGCGGCCACGACTCGAGCGACTGATGCGAGCGCGCTCGCGGAGCCGGCTCGGGCGTCCCCCCCTTCCGTGGGTCACGCCCTTGGCCGCCGGCGCGGTGGGGGCCTTGGTCGCAGCGTCGTGCACCGCCAGCCGCGGCTCCATCGGCGCCGACTGCCTCAAGGACGAAGACTGCATCTCCGGCGTATGCGCCGAGCTGACATGCGCCGCGAGCCCGACGTACCTCGACGGCGAGGCGAACCTGGAGCCCGACGCCGAAGCGTCGGCTGACGGCGAAGAAGCCGCTGACGCTCCCACGACCGACGTCGCCGTCGAGGCGGCGCCCGATGCGCCCCTCGAGACTCCGGAAGCCACGGTCGCCGACACCGGCGCCGCGGAGGAGGGCTCCTCGGAGGGCTCGACGACACCGATCGTGGACGCGAGTGGCGAGGCGAGCGCCGACGCGGGGCAAGGCGCGACGCCGGACGGCGGCACGACGACAGGCGCGGTCGACGCGTCCAGCGCGCCCGAAGCTTCGATCGACGCCTCGCCCGAAATGTCGCCCGACGCCTCGCCGGACGTGTCCTCCGACGCGCGTCTCGACGGCGCCAGCGAGTAGCGGGGTCGACGAACTTGCAAAGTGGCGTATAGCCACCTGCCGTGGACGAGCAACTCCACGGTGTTCTGCTCGAGGTGGCGTACGACGGGACGGCCTTTCATGGCTGGGCCTCGCAGCCCCGGGTGCGCACCGTCCAGGAGACGCTCTTCGGCGCCGTGGCGGCGATGGACGAGCGGGCCAGCGCGCCCCGCGGCGCGAGCCGCACCGACGCCGGCGTGCACGCGGTCGCGCAGCTCGTGGCGTTCGATACGTCGCACCGGATTCCGGCGCGCGGCTGGGTGCTCGGCCTCAACCGCCACCTGCCGGCCGACGTGGCCGTGCGCTCCGCGTGCGCCGTGCCGGCCGGGTACACGCCGCGCTTCGCCGCCCGCGGCAAGCGGTATCGCTACCACCTCGTGGTCGATCCGGTGCGCGATCCGCGCTGGCGCGAGCGCGCCTGGCGCGTCCCGGACCTCGACGTCGACGCGATGGCGAGCGAGGGCGGCGCGGCCGTCGGCACCCACGACTTCGCGGGCTTTCGCTCTGCGCGCGACGCGCGCGAGACCACCGTGCGCACCTTGGCGCGCGTCGACGTGGATCGCGGCGCCGACGCGCGCGCCCTCTCCGTCGTCGTGGAGGGCAACGCGTTTCTCTACAACATGGTGCGGATCCTGGTCGGCACGATGGTCGACGTAGGGCGCGGCCGCCTCGCGAAAGGCGCCGTTGCGCGGGCGCTCGACAGCCGCAACCGGCGCGACGCGGGAACGACGGCACCCGCCCACGGCCTGGTTCTCGAGCGGGTCGACGCCGAGCTGCCGCCGGAGGTCGGCGAACGATGGCCGCTCTGACGCGCAGCCCGCGCGCGGGCGCCCGTCCGCCCGTCCCCGGCGAAGGCGTCGCCATCGCGTCGCTCTGGCGCGAGCTCTGGGACGCCCACGAAAACTGGGGCGGTTACCCTGGCACGCGCGACCCCGCCGTCTACGCGCAGCTCGCGCGCCGCCTCGACGACGAAGCGCGCGCCCGCGCCGGTCGGCCCGTCCTCGGGGGCCACCTGCACCTCGTCGCGTCGCTCGGCCACGAGCCGTGCGGTCAGGTCGAGGCGTGGCTCGAGCAAACGGGCCCAGGCCCCGGCGACACGCGGACCTGCGAAGTGCGCTCGCTCATCGTCGCCGACCGGGCGCGTCGCCTCGGCGTCGGCCGCGTGCTGCTCGACGCCATCCAGGAGACCGTCCGATCCCACTTTCGCGGCGCTCCGTGCGCCATGGCGGCCGAGGTCCTCGAGCCGAACCCGGCGCACGGTTTTTACGCGCGCGTGGGCTTCACGCCGGTGGCGTGGAGCGCGCAGCTCGACGCCGCCGACGTCGCCGGCACGTGCGCGGGCCCGCGCGGGTTCAGCGCCCGGTGCGCCACGCCCGACGACGCCCTCGCGATCGCGCATCTCGAGGCGATCCTCGCGGCCCGGCGGCGCGCATCGGGGGATCTGCGCTTCGGCGCGCCGCCTCGCATCGACGTCGTGCTCCTCGGGACGATCGCCTCGGGGGTCGCAGAGGACGTCGCGTCGGCCCTGGGCGATCACGCGACGCTCGTCGTGACCGACCGCGCTGGCATCGTCCGCGGCTCGGCCTCGGTGCAGGTGCAGACGCTCGAGCCGCCGTTTCTCCCTCTGCGGCGGGGCCTGGTCGGGCGATTCTCCTTCGATCCGGCCGGTTCGGTGCCCGCTCTCGCCGCCCCGCTGATCGAGCTCGGCGCGCGCTTCGCCGCCTCGCGCGGCGCCGCCCGCATCGAGTTCCTCGACCTGACCGCACCCCGCACGGCCCTGTACGACGCGGTCCTCGCCGTGGGTGCCCGGCCGTGGTCGCGCGTGGTCACGCGCCCCGCCTGAGGCGGCCTTTCGCGGGCTGCCTTGCCGCGTGCCCTCGCAGGGTTACGCTTCTCGCATGCTTCGTAGCCGTGCCTTCGCCTTTCTGGTCGCGACCGCCGTCCTCGCGTCGGGGCCCTCCGCTCTGGCGCAACCCAGTCCGGCTGCCGGCAGCGCCGCCGCGATCCAGGCCACGGCCGAAGCCCGGCGCCTGTCCGACGGCTTCGTCGCCGTCGCCGACCGCGTGAGCCCCAGCGTCGTTCAAATCGACGTCACCGCTCGCGACGAAAAGGCCGACATGCTGTCGCACTTCTTCGGCCGCGGGGGTCGCGACGAGCCCGTCGCCCGCGCGATGGGCTCGGGCGTCATCTTCGCCCCCGACGGCACCATCCTCACGAACAACCATGTCGTCGAGGACGCGCTCACGATCAACGTGCGCCTGCGCGATGGCCGCTACCTGCCCGCGGTGCTCGTGGGCCGCGATCCCGCGACGGACCTCGCGGTCGTGCGCGTCGACGCGACCGGCCTGCCCGCCGCCAAGCTCGCCGACTCGGACGCCGCGCGCGTCGGCGAATGGGTCGTCGCGATCGGCTCACCGTTCGGCCTCGGGTACACGGTGACCGCCGGCGTCCTCTCGGCCAAAGGCCGCGGCGGCATCGGCATGAACCAGATCGAGGACTACCTGCAAACCGACGCGAGCATCAACCCCGGCAACTCGGGCGGGCCGCTCTGCAACTTGCAGGGCGAGGTGCTGGGCATCAACACGATGATCGTGGGCCGCGGCCAGGGGATCGGCTTCGCGGTGCCCAGCAGCATCGCGCTCCGCGTGGCGGCGCAGATCATCAAGAACGGCCGCGTGTCGCGCCCGTGGCTCGGCGTGTCCGCGCAGGACGTCACCCCCGAGATCGCCGCCGCGATGCACGCGACGGCCGGCGCGGGGGCCCTCGTCAACAACGTCGCCCCCGACGGACCGGCGCACGGGTCGAACCTGCGCCCCGGTGACATCATCGCCGCGGTCGCCGGCCGGCCGCTGCACGACGCGCACGACCTGATTCGCGAGACGATCGCGCACGAAGTGGGGCAGACGGTCGCTCTCGAGATCGTCCGCGGGGGCAAGCACTACGGGGCTTCGGCCACGTTGACGGAGCGGCCGGATCCCCAGCTCGAGACGCCGCCCGCGCAGCAGCCGGTCGCGTCGCGTCAGGGCATGGGCCTCGTCGTGCGGGATATCCCCGCCGAGCTCGCGGTTCAGCGCGGCTTTCCCGCCAAGCCGTTGCCGGTGGTCACCCACGTGGCGCCCGGGTCCGCGGCCGACCGCGCCGGGCTCCGCGTCGACGATGCGATCGTCGAAGCCAACGGCGCCGTCGACCCGACGTCGAGTCAGATCGCCGACGCGGCCAAGACGGGCACCCTCTTGCTACGCGTGAAGCGAGGCGACGCGTTCTTCTACGCCGCCATGGCGAAGTAGATCCGCGGCGGCGCCGCCCGCGCGCGCCGGCCAGCTTGGACGAACGGCCGTAAATCGAGTAACCGGGTCAGCCCAAACATGCTCGAGATCCGGCAGATCCCGATGGGGGGGCGCATCGACGACTTCCTGAACATCGTCGATCACATCTACTGGGACGACCCGGCGTACGTCCGGCCGCTCGACATGGAGCTCCGGGATCGGCTCAACCCCAAGAAAAATCCGTTCTTCCAGCACGGCGAAGGCGCGATCTTCTGCGCGTACCGCGGCGGCCGATGCGTCGGGCGGGTGACGGCGCAGATCGACCGCGATCACCTGGCCCGCTACCGCGACGCGACGGGCTTCTTCGGCCTGCTCGACACGGTCGACGACGCGGACGTCGCTCGGGCCTTGCTCGCCCGGGCCGAGAGCTGGCTCCGCGGCAAGGGGATGACCCGCGTGCGCGGGCCGCTCTCGCTCAGCATCAACGAGGAGCTCGGGTGCCTCGTCGAGGGGTTCGACACCCCGCCGTACGTCATGATGCCCCACCACCGGCGCTACCAGGGGAGCCTCATCGAGAAGGCCGGCTACCAGAAGGCCAAGGACTTTTACGCCTGGAGCTATCGCGTCGGCGACTTGAACGCGCGCGTCAAGCGCGCGCGTGAAGAGGTGCTCTCGCTCCCCGAGGTGTCGTACCGGCGCGCGTCGCTCAAGAACCTCGACGCCGACGTCGAGCTGCTCGTCGAGATCTACAACGACGCCTGGCAAGACAACTGGGGCTTCGTCCCGTTCACGCGGCGCGAGGTCGAGAAGATGGCCTCCGATTTCCGGCCGCTGCTCGTCCCCGAGATCACGTGCATCGTCTCGATCGACGGCGAGCCGGCCGCGATGGCGCTCGCGATCCCGAACATCAACGAGCTCGCGTACGACTTCAAGGGCAAGCTCTTGCCGAACCTGCCCAAGCTGCTCTGGCGGCTCAAGGTCAAGGGGCCGCGCTCGGCGCGCCTCATCCTGCTCGGCATTCGCCGCAAGTGGCGCGGCGTGCGCAAGTACGCCGCGCTCAGCGCCTTCATGTACGCCGAGATGAACGACGGCGGTCGCAAGCTCGGCATCCGCGAGGGGGAGCTCGGCTGGACGCTGGAAGACAACGGCCGCGTCAACGCCGGCATCCAGCTGATGGGCGCAAAGCTCTACAAGAAGTACCGCGTCTACGAGAAGTCACTCACCAACGGCGCGCCCTCCGCATGAAGGTCCTGGTCACGGGGGCGAGCGGCTTTCTCGGAGGCCACGTCGCCGAGCGCCTGAGCGCGCGCGGCGACTCGGTGCGCGCGCTCGTGCGCTCCACGTCGAGCCGCGCCCACCTGCAAACGCTGCCCAACGTGGAGCTCTTCGAGGGCGCCGTCGAGGACGCGGACCGCATGAAAGAAGCGGTCGACGGCGTCGAGGCCATCGTGCACACCGCGGGCCTCGTCAAGGCGCGCAGCACCGACGAGTTCTTCGCGACCAACGTGGGCGGGACGTCGAACCTCGTCCAGGCTGCGCGCGGTGGCCGGGGCAAGGGATCGCCGGTCAAGCGCTTCGTCTTCGTCTCGAGCCTCACGGCCTGCGGGCCCTCGCCCGACGGCCGCCCCGTCCCGCGCGACCAGGAGGCGCCGAACAACGCCTACGGCCGCAGCAAGCTCTCCGCCGAGAAGGTGGTGCTGTCGGTGAAGGACGAGGTTCGCTCGGTCATTCTGCGCCCGGGCGCGATCTACGGTCCCCGCGACGGCGAGATCCTCGACGTGTTCAAGTCGATCCAGCGCGGCCTCTTGCCTCTCGTGGGCACGGGCGAGGCCAAAGGCTCGTGGATCTACGCGACCGACTGCGCCGACGCCTGCGTCTGCGCGATCGACGCCGACGTGCCGAGCGGCAGCACGTTCTTCGTCGACGACGGGAACGCCGCGATCGACCAGAAAGAGCTGTGCGCCGACGCCGAGCGCGCCCTCGGCCGCCGGGCGCTGATCCGCGGGAGCATCCCGGTCCCCGTGCTCATGGCGATCGCGCGCGGCGTCGAGATCTTCGGCCGGGTGACCAACCGCGCCGTGATGCTCACCCCGGAGAAGGCGAACATGCTGCTGCAGCACTGGGTTTGCTCGTCCGAAGAGACGCGCACCGCGCTTGGCTGGCAGCCGCAGGTCGGCTGGCAAGAGGGGCTCGACCGGACGGTCAAGTGGTACCGAGAGAACGGCTGGCTATAGTCCTACCGCGAGACATCACGAATGTTCGCCTGGGCGCTCAAGAAGGTATTCGGCACGTCGCACGAGCGGGAGATCCGTAAGCTTCGGCCGCGGGTCGTCCAGATCAACGCGCTCGGCGACCGGATCGCCCAGCTCTCCGATGGCGAGCTTCGCGCCAAGACGGCCGAGTTCAAGCAGAAGATCGAGAACGGGGCCACCGTCGACGACCTCTTGCAAGAGGCCTTCGCCGTGTGCCGCGAGGCGAGCAAGCGCGCCCTCAAGATGCGCCACTACGACGTGCAGCTCATCGGCGGGATGATCCTGAACCGAGGATCCATCGCCGAGATGCGCACCGGCGAGGGCAAGACGCTCGTCGCCACGCTGCCTTGCTACCTCAACGCGCTCGAGGGCAAGGGCGTCCACGTCGTCACCGTCAACGACTACCTCGCCCGCCGCGACTCCGAGTGGATGGGCAAGCTCTACAACTTCCTGGGCCTCAGCGTCGGCGTCGTCGTCAACTCGCAGGGCGAGGGCGAGAAGAAGCGCGCGTACCGCTCTGACATCACCTACGGCCAGAACAACGAGTTCGGCTTCGACTACCTGCGCGACAACATGAAGTTCAGCGCGCTCGAGTACGTCCAGCGCGATCTCCACTACGCCATCGTCGACGAGGTCGACTCGATCCTCATCGACGAGGCGCGCACGCCCCTCATCATCAGCGGCCAGGGCGAGCCGTCGAGCCACAAGTACAAGCAGATCAACGAGGTGATCCCGCGCCTTCGCAAAGACGAGCACTACGTCGTCGACGAGAAGGCGCACTCGGTCACTTTGACCGACGACGGCGTCGAGCTCGCGCAGAAGCTGATGGGCATCGGCAATCTGTACGACCCGATCAACCTCGAGAGCCTGCACATCCTCAACCAGTGCCTGCGCGCGCACTCGCTCTACAAGCGCGACGTCAATTATCTCGTGGCCGACGACGGCAAGGTCCTCATCATCGACGAGTTCACCGGCCGCGTGCTCCCCGGGCGCCGCTGGAGCGACGGCCTGCACCAGGCGGTCGAAGCCAAGGAGAACGTGCGCATCCAGGAAGAGACGCGCACGATGGCGACGATCACCTTCCAGAACCTCTTTCGCCTCTACAAGAAGCTGTCCGGCATGACGGGCACCGCCGACACCGAGGCGACCGAGTTCCACGAGACGTACAAGCTGAGCGTCGTCGCCACGCCCACCAACAAGCCGATGATCCGCGAGGATCACCAGGACGTCGTCTACAAGACGGAGCGCGAGAAGTTCACCGCCGC